>OGCQ01000273.1_pt1 | contig 93783 bp, 85 predicted proteins | sample 1570161 | NCBI WGS metagenome assembly OGCQ01 (sample SAMEA4384402, study PRJEB24528) | human gut metagenome | reverse complement strand
GGTGAATTTAAAAGGCTTCCGTCATAATTATGACGGAAGCCTTTTAAATTCACCTGCTATGGCGCTGTAATCCTCAGGCGTTTTTAAAGAGGGATGGATTTGAAGATACCGCAGCAGGTGCGCAAAACTGAATATTTCTGACCGTGCTGCTATCCTTTTACCGACGCTAGAGCTTTTTAAGCGGCTTCGGCGTCAGCTTCTTCAGGAAAGAGCAGATTGATAATAGTTTCCAAATTATCCTGGTCAACGCTTATTATTATAAGGCTTTCGTCAGAACGGGTGTAATAGTCCTGACCGTTTTCGCGTTCATAGGTTATTAAGTTAAGAGTTAATATTGCTTGGTCTGGCTGAGCTTCTTCCAGCGCGCAGCTTTTTAAGTGCTCAATGAGGGGCATCAGTCGGCTGTCTTCTGCATAAACGGCCGTTGAATATCCATTTTGAAGAATTTCTGCAATTTCCTCGTTCGGTAAGTCCAATCCGGATATATTGTAAAAGCCAATATCTAAATAAACGTCATATTGGCCAGATTCAACCGCAGTTTTCTGTAATTGGTCCAGCTGCGCCTTAAAGCTGCTGAGGTTTTTTTCATCGTTAGCGTACTTAGCGGCAAGCTTAAAGGTTTGCGGGGTAAGCGAGGTAATGCAATATTGGCTGTTCCAGGAGGTCAGCCCTACGCTGCCCATAACGTTTATTGCAAAGGGAGAAGCGCCTTCACTCTGAGACTGAGCTATAACCTGCGCTTTTGTTTGGTCGGGCAGGGAGTAATATTCGTTTTTGAAGCTGTCCCAGAGAGCCTTGAGCTGTGCTTGTTCTAAACGCATGGGCCATGCGTTATTTATGCTTGTTATCTGACTGTCTTCAGGCAGCTTGAGCAGATTTTCAACATATTGCGGCTCGTTCCAAAGCAGGCTTTCAAATTGAGCTGCTTTATCTCCGAAATCTACGACGCGGGTCACTTTAGCGCCGGATTTCAGTACAAACGTTATATAGCGTCCCGAAATGTACTCATTTGTTGTAGGGTTGTTTTTTATTACTATTGCAGTCTGCGCGGTCTCATGCAGCTTTTCGCAGGCAAGCGCAATAATGTCCTTATCCTTATACTGAACGGTTTGCTGCAGAGCCTGCGTATAGGAGGGCGTGCTGTAATAGTCGCTGTCGTTTGATACGTTTATCTCGATATGGCTTATTTGGTCCGCTTCAGGAGTGTTATTAAGCACGCTTTGAGTAATTCCGTATGACGCCAGGCAAACTACTGCGCAAACTGCTATATCTGCCAGAAAAAGGGGAGTGGCTTTAAGCATGCTTTTAAAGCTTTTGGTGGTTATAGCCTCATACACATAATATATTATCACGGATAATACGATTAATATAACAACCAGGCTGCTTTCTCCTGAGCCGGTTATTAAAATAATGGAAGCTGCAAGCAGGGTAGGCAGGGTTATCAAGAGTCGGTAAATATGCTGCAGTACTTTATTAGGCGCGCTTTTTTCTGCGCTTTCGCTCTTTCTGGCGCGGAAAGCGAGCGCTCCGAGCAGTATATATATTAAGCCCAGTACGGCCGTATAGATATATCCGCCTGCAAATGCTGGAAGACTTGTAGCGCTTGAATAGCCTGAGGCCAGCATACTGAACAGGGGCGCCGTTATGAAGTTATAATTCTGATTAAACAGCAGGCCGTCGTTTAGAGCGCTGGCTATTATGCTCTGCTGGCGCACCGTAATGTTAATCATAACTAGAATGAACCGGGGCAGGAACATTATAATAAACGTCAGGCATAAGCCGGGCAGCAGCGTTCCGGTAGCGCTGAGGGCAATGGAAGCGCAGCCTGTTATAGCTAAAGCTACCACCGCATTATAAGCAATTAAATAGCCTATATAAGCGCCGGAGCAGTTCAATCCGCATATCAGCATGCTTAAATAGCCTATAAGCACCATGGATACGATGGTTATCAAACTCCAGCAAAAAGAAGCGAGACAGCCTGAAAGGAAGGTGCATAGCCTGGTAGGGGGAAGACTGTGAAAGAAATCGCTGTCCTTGCGCTTATTGAGAAATTTAAAAATGCCCGCCATGAATATTATGGGGATAAAATATATAGCGACGTAAAGCACGGGCGTAATCTCGGATATTTGAATGACTATGCCGGCAGAATCAATTGAAAGATACTGCACAAAAATGGGTACTGCGGTAATTATGCATAATACTGCGGTTAATACTATGCCTGTAAGCTTTATCTGCTTGAAGAAATCCCAGAAAAGGCTGGGACTGAAATATTTCTGTTTCATATTAATCTCCTCTCTGTTATTTGACTGCGTCTTCAAAGGAATAGCCAAGGGCTTCCATTTCATAGATAAATACTTCTTCCAGGGTTAAAGGAAGGGCTTCAACCAGAAGAGGATTTAACGCCTTAATCTGTGCAAGAGCCTTATCCTTATCTCCTCTGGCGATTATGCTCGCTATGCTGCCCTTTTTGATAAATGAAACAATATTCATATCGCCGAAAAGGCTTCTGTCATATGGGTCGGAAAAAGCTACCTGTAATTTAAACAGGGATGTACGGAGATTTTCTATATCGCTTTCAAATATTATACCGCCTTTATGCAGCAGGGCCAGCTGGTCGCAGGTATCCTCCAGCTCGCGCAGAGAATGGCTGGTTATTACGGCTGTGGCCTTACGTTCGCATACGTCCGCATATATAACCTTTTTAACAAGATTGCGCATTACCGGGTCAAGACCGTCAAAGGTTTCATCAAAGAAAATATATTCCGGCTTGACGCTGAGAGCCAGTATGGTGGCTGCCTGGCGCTTCATTCCCTTGGAAAAGGTCTGCAATTTGGCGGTAGGGTCCAGATTAAAGGCCTCGGCCAGCTGCTTAAAGCGCTGATTGTCGAAATTAGGGTATACGGCTTTATATAATGAAGCCATTCTGTTCATGCTGGCCTGGGGCAGGAAAAATAATTCGTCGGGTACAAAAACAAATTTGCGTTTCACTTCGGGGTTATCGTACACAGGCCTATCGTCTATAAGCACCTTACCATTATCCGGGCGGTAAATGCCGGTTATCAGGCGAAGCAGCGTAGATTTGCCGGCTCCGTTTGAGCCTACCATGCCGTAAATGCAGCCGTTTGGAATAGAGCAGCTTAAATTTTCCAGAGCGGTAAATTTATCAAAGGTTTTAGTTAAATTCTGAGCGGTAATCATTTTTTATCCTTCCTTTCCCGGTATGCTGTAGATTTGGTCTATGAGCAGCTTGAGCTCCCTGGCGCATATTCCTGCCAGCTTTAATTCCTTTACTGTTTCTTTGAATTGCTCTAATTCTTCACGTTTTGAGCGCATTAAAATATTCTTTGCATTTTCAGAGATAAAACGGCCTGTGCCTGGTACGCTGTAGCAGATTCCCTTAAGCTCTAATTCGGCATAGGCTTTTTGCAGAGTATTTGGATTTACCGAAAGCTCCTGCGAAAGAGACCGTACTGAGGGCAAAGGGGAATTCGGCCCTAAAACGTTTGTAAGAATGAGCAGCTCAAGCCTTTGAATTATCTGTTCATATATTGGGATGCGGGACATCTTGTCTATTTCAAGCATGCCATTCCTCCTTTCTATGTGTATTAGTTGTATTAATACAGTAGGTATTATATGCTTTTTATATGCTTATGTCAAGCCTTTTATGTTAAAATATTTTATAAGCTGCAATGGATAATTTAATCAGACTATAATTTGCCCCTCTGCGGCGTATTGTACTCTGTTATATTGCTTAGGCATGGAAATGATTAATGAAAATGAGGCTGAATTTCCTTATATATGTTGGCTTTGTTATGATTGTCGGGCGCTTGAACGAACATAGTGGACGGTAAGCATGAAATTTGCTTTTTGTTTTAATGCTCTCTTGTCAACGGGGTGCAATTTGTTATATAATGATATGAGCATGTTGGAGTACAGGATATAATGAGGTCAGAAAATGGCTGGATTTATGTTCCCGCGGTTTTGCCTTGTATGCTAATGCTGAGAATGCCGTATATTTTTTTGAGATTATAAATAATTTTGAGTTGTATATTGCGTGATGGGTAAAATGAAAATAACTAAAATTGAGAAGCAGAAAAATAATGCCGGGAGGTATAATATATATGCTGACGATGTTTTTTATACCGGATTAAGCGAGGAAGAAATACTGCGTCTGCATTTAAAGGAAGGGGATACGGTTGAAGCTTCCCTGCTATTATCTGGCGTAAGAGAGGATAAATTTCTGCGTGCGCTTAATAAGGGCGGGGAATATATAGGCGGAGGCCGAAAAACCCAGAAGCAGGTTGAGGATTATCTTGTCAAAAAGGGCTATGACGACGATATTGTTTGCCGGGTTATAGAGAGATTAAAGGAATACAGGTATATAGACGACGCCGAATATGCGCGCGCATATATTCAGCAAAACGCCGTTAAAGGCAACAGAGCGGTTAAATATTCGCTGATGCATAAGGGCGTTGATAGTGAAATTATAGAATGCGCGCTTTCTGAGAGGAATGCGCAGGATGAAATGGACGGAGCGCTTAGAGCCGGGACGGCTTATCTTAAGGGCAAAAGATTTAAAGACGCCCGAGACGCCCGTTTAAAGCTTTATCAGGCTCTGGCGCGCCGGGGTTTCGATTATGATATTGTAAGCGAAGCTGTTCAGAGCCTGCTTCAGGGAGAGGAGACAGATTTTTGATAATAGGTACGGGGATAGATATAACAGACATAACCCGCATTGCGATTATGCTGCGCCGGGATAATTTTTTAAAAAAGATATATACTCAGGCCGAGCAGGAGTTCTTAAAGTCAAAAAAAATGAATGCGCAGAGCGCAGCGGGGATTTTTGCAGTCAAGGAGGCATGCTCTAAGGCGCTGGGCACGGGCGTAAGGAATATGGCCTGGACGGATATTGAAGTTTATCATGATTCCTTAGGCAAGCCATACGCTCGCCTGCATAATAATGCGCAGACGCTTTTTGAAGAGCTTGGAGGCAGGAAAATTCATATATCCATTTCGCACGAGCGCTTTTTTGCAGTAGCGCAGTGCGTTTTAGAAGGGGAGGAGCAGAATGAAAAACCTTGCGAGCGCCAGAGAGATGAGAGAGCTGGAAAATTATAATTTTGAAACTCTGAAAAAGCCGCCTAGAGAGATAATGTTTAAAGCAGGCTCTCAGGCGGCCCGATATATATTTTCCCGTTATGCGCCTAAAAGCGCGTTGTGCGTTTGCGGAAGCGGCAATAACGGAGGGGACGGCTTTGTGTGCGCTGAAGAATTATCCAAGCTGGGCTGCGAGGTAAGCTTGCTTTTTATCGGGGATGAGCAGGAGCTTAAAGAGTACGCGCGTTTCTTTTTTGAAAGGGCAAGACATTTAATAACGGATATCCCCTCCTCCTGCAATGTGGTAGTGGACGCTATATTTGGAATAGGACTTAATAGAAGCGTAGGCGGCGCGCAGCTTGAGGGCATTAAGCTGATAGAAGACCTGAGGGCGGCGGGGGCGAAAGTAGTAAGCATTGATATTCCTTCAGGCGTGCATGCGGATAGCGGAATAGTTATGAACCGCGCCGTAACGGCTGATGATACAGTTACATTTTTATGTCCTAAATTAGGACATACTTTAGCGGACGGAGCGCTTAAGAGCGGACGTCTTGAGGTGGTTTCGGCAGGCCTGGAATTTCCTGACGGGGTGGAGCAGAGAGCTAAACTGACGGATTTAAGCGATTTGAAGGAGCTGCTGCCTAAACGCAGCGCAACCAGTCACAAGGGAAATTTTGGGAGCGTAGGTATTGTGGGCGGAGCAAGAGGCATGGAGGGCGCTTCAGTTTTAAGCGCTTTTGCGGCGCTGAAGGCAGGCGCTGGCCGGGCGACTATCTTTGCCAGAGACGAGGATTCATTTTATGACCGCAGACCCTTGGAAATAATGTGTTCGTATTACCAGACGCTTGAGGAATGCTTGAATACTTTAAGTGAAATGGATTCAGTAGTATTTGGACCGGGGGCGGGCCGTTCTGAGTATGAAAGGCTGAAAATTGTTCTTGAAGCGGAAACTCCGGCCGTATTGGATGCAGACGCATTATATATACTCGCCGAAACGGGCGAAAGGGCAATGCAGAACAGAAGCGCTCCTGTTATTATAACTCCGCATCTGGGCGAGGGGGCGCGCCTTTTAGGCTGCTCGGCAGCCGAATTGCGCGGCAGTCAGGCGGACTGCGCGGACGAATTGGCCAGCCGGTATAAGTGTATAGTAGTGCTCAAAGGCGCTTCTACGGTTATTTCAGACGGAGAAAGCCGATATATATATGCCGGGCTTAATCATGGTATGGCAACGGCGGGAAGCGGCGATACGCTTTCAGGAATTATAGCTGCATTTCTGGCGCAGGGCGACGCCTTGGATGCGGCTGTTGCCGGCGTGCTTGCACACGGCGCTGCAGGAAAAGCGGCGGCGCGGAGAGCGTCAAAGCGCGCGATGACGGCTGGAGATATAATTCGCGGCTTGGAGGAAGCCTTTTTGGAGGCGGACGGAGAATAAAACATCTAATTGCCGGCGCCATACGCTGCTGCGGGACGGTCAATTATACACTATATGTTCATTTTCTCTTTGCAGCTTTGCCTGAGCCGTTATAGTGAGGGCGGACAGCACATTCTGATATGCTTTATCAGAGAGCAGGTATGAATATGCGCTTTTAGCCAGCTTGAGTAATTCCTTATTTGAAAACGCTCTGGAAAACATGGCCGAGGGCAGGCCGCTTTGGCGGGTGCCGAAGTATTCGCCAGGCCCGCGCAGCTCTAAATCCTTTTCGGCGATTTCAAAGCCGTCCGAGGTTTGGGTCATTGTTTTTAGACGCTGGTTCTGTCCGTCTGCATCCAAAAGAAAGCAGTAGGATTTTTCTTTGCCTCGCCCTACCCGTCCTCTTAGCTGGTGTAATTGGGCCAAGCCGAAGCGCGCGGCGTTTTCTATTACCATATTGACTGCGCTGGGCACGTTTACGCCCACCTCTATTACCGTTGTGGAAATAAGAACCTTTATTTCGCCTGAGGCGAATTTTTCTATAACCGAGTTTTTTTCTTTTGCAGGCATTCGGCCATGAAGCAGACCTATGGGTATATCCTTTAAATCCCCCTCTGCCAGCTTTTTATATAACTCCTCGGCCGACATTACGGGCAGGGTATCTGATTCTTCTATAACCGGGCATACAATATAAGTTCGCTTGTCCTGCAAGGCGCAATGCGCAATATATTCATACATAGCGCGTTCCTTCTGGGGAGGGATAATATGCGTGCTTATTTTTTGTCGGCCGGGCGGCATTTCGTCCAGAATGGAAAAATCCAAATCGCTGTAAAGCACAAGAGAAAGAGTGCGGGGAATAGGAGTGGCCGACATTACCAGCGTATGCACTCCATGGCTTTTAGCGCCCAGCAGCGCGCGGTGGGCTACGCCGAAACGATGCTGCTCGTCTGTAACAATAAGCTTGCAATAGGGCAGAAAGACGTCCTCCTGAATAATGGCATGCGTTCCTATAACTACCTTTATGCTGCCTTCGCGCAGGCCTTCCTTTATCCGTTCCTTTTCGCTTTTTTTCGTGCTTCCGCAAAGCAGAGCGGCTCTGATTTTTGGAAATTGTATTGTAAAATCATTAAAATGCTGGCGCGCCAGCACTTCGGTAGGGGCCATAAGCGCGGCCTGGCCGTTATTATATACGCCTAAGAGCAAAGCGTAAAAAGCTACGGCAGTTTTGCCTGAGCCTACATCCCCCTGAAGCAGTCTGTTCATAACCCTGCCGGAGCATACATCTTCTTCAATCTGGCCTATGCACCGTTTTTGGGCGTTGGTCAGCTCAAATGGAAGAGCGGCTGCAAAATCCTCTCTAAGCGCTTGATTAGCGGATAGAATTTCGCCGCGCATGCAGCTTTGAATGCGTTTATGCTCGTTTATTATAGAAAGCATTAGCATTAATTCATCAAATACCATGCGTTTTTTAGCTAAAGCAAGCTGATTAAAGGATATGGGAAAATGAATGTTTTCCAGCGCATAGTTTATTTCGGGCAGCGCGTATTTTTCTCTGAATGCCTCCGGATAGATTTCGGGCTGCATGCCGTTTTTTAGGTCGAGAGCTTGACGTATAGCGCTTCTAAGAGCCTTTTGGTTGAGCTGAGAGCCTTTGGGGATGGGATATACGGGAATTATGCCGTTCATGGAGCTTTTGCTTTCGTGCTCGAATTTAGGATTGACTATAACGGTTTTTTTGCCGTGTTTTGAGGCGCGTCCAAATATTCGGTACATTTCTCCTTTTTTTAAATTTTGCGCTATGTATGGCGCGTTGAACCAAATTAAGTCCGCGCTTGCGCTTTGGTCTGCGCATGTGCTGAATACCGCTTTGGAACGGCCGCGGTAAGGAGAACTGGTTATGCGTGCAAAAATAAGCGCATAGCCGTTTTCAGGCATATCCGCTATTGGCACGATTCGACTCATGTCCATATAATCAGCAGGAGCGAGCCTTATAAGCTCGTCAATGCTGTGAATATTCATTTTTTTAAGGGCTTCCAGACGTTTGGGGCCAAGCCCTTTAAGAGATGCAAGCTGCATATGCTCCTTTGCATTAAATGCTTTTCGCTTAATGGATTTTGTATGAGTATATGGCTGCGGCGGACGCTTTTTAAGGCCAAGCCTTATGCATTAGAACAGCCGCTCTTAAGCCCTGTAATTAAATAAGCTGAATAGACGCGGCCATAATGCCGGTGCGACCGCGCTCGCGGCGGTGAGAAAAGAATAATTCTGGATTCTCGCATGTGCATGATGCACAGAAATCAATGTTTTCCCGCAGCAGGCCGGACGCAAGCATGTCGTCCAGCATTTTGCCTCTTAAATCTACGCCTGCCCGTCCGTCAGGATAAAATGTAAGGTATTTCTGCGGGAATTGCGAATATACCGGTTCGTGCGCCAAAAAGCATTCAGAGCATATGGACGGTCCGGCGGCGGCCAGTATGTCTCTTGGGTTACTGTTAAATTCTAAATGCATGCGTTCTATGGTATTTTTTATTATTCCGGCTGAAGTTCCCCGCCAGCCGCTGTGTACTGCCGCGATGACGCGCCTTTTTGTATCCAGAAGCAATATTGTACCGCAGTCGGCTGTGCGCACAAGCAGCGCGGCGTCTGTATCCTTTGTTATTACTGCGTCGTAATCAGACGGGATATTATCCCACCATCGGCCGTTGTTGCGCGCGTCCTTATTAACGGTAATTACTTTATCGCTGTGCTTTAATTCAATAAATACAAAGTTTTCAGGCTCTATTCCCATCGCGTGCGCGAAACGGCGGTGATTTTCTCTTACATTTTCATATGAATCCCTGCGTTTCCATGCAAGATTGAGACTGCCGCATTCCTCTGTGCTTATGCCGCCGATTCTGGTTGAAAAGGCGTGACGTATGTAGGGAATTTGGTCCAGCAAACGGGATTTAAGTATGGTCAAACCATTAATTTGCTGGGTATAAAAGCCGTCAGTCATGTTTGTCCTTTCCTAAAAGCTTATTCATTTCCTCCATAAGCTTGTTCAGGTCGTTTAGCTCTCTGTATACAGAGGCAAATCTTATGTATGCGACAGGATCCAATTCCAGGAGACCTTTCATAATCATTTCTCCCAGGTCAAGCGAACTTATTTCGTGCTCGGGACTGTCGCTTGCACGGCGCTCAATATCCTGAACCAGCTTGTCGATATCATTAGCTGAAACCTTGCATTTTTCACAAGCCTTAATAATGCCGTTTCTCACTTTTTCTATATCGAAAAGCTGTCTTCTTCCATCTCTTTTTATAACCATAAGAGGCATGGTCTCTACTTTTTCATATGTTGTAAACCGTCGCTGACAGCTCATGCATTCACGGCGGCGGCGTATCACGGTGCCTTCCTCTGTGGGTCTGCTGTCCAGTACCTTGCTTTCGGGATAACCGCAATAAGTGCATTTCATTATAGAACTCCCTTTCTTAATGGCCTGCCCGGCCGTTTTAGGCAGCTTTCCGCGGCGTATAAATTTAATATATATTTTTTCCGCCGCAGTCTTTAAAAATATTAATTACCAATATATTATAATACATTTTGGAATAAAAGTCCAGACAAACGGAGAGCTTTATAAAATGCGCAGGTAAAACAGGACTAAAGGCCCGCGTTATGCTTCGGGCCTTTAGTCATAATTTATAATGAGCGAACGCCGCCTGCGGAATTTTTTAAGTTTTAATATAACGCTTTGTCCGCAGAGGCGTTTTTATAATTAAGCCTGCGCTGAGCGCTGCTTAGATGCCCGTGCTTATCCGCAGTTTGGCCTGACGTTTTCATAATTAAGCCTGCGGAATCCGCTGAACGCACTATATTAATTTGTATACAAAAAATATCCGCCTATAAGGGTCATGCCCTGATAAGAGCCTATTACCTGACCGAAGATGCGGTAGGTGTCACCCGGCTGTATGCTGCGGGAACCGTAATATTCTACGGCAAGATACTGAGGGGCTTCATCTGTACCCATATTGACGGTGAAAATGGTATTGGGACTGTCCAGTATCTCCACAACGTCCACGCCGTTAAGCAGATAATTTCTTCCTATATAGCGCGACGGGTCGGAAACAATAGCCGGGTCGTATACCCAAACGTCTCGGGTATATGCGTCCTCCTCGGGCAGATAAAGCACGGTATGGGCGAGGGAGGAGGTTTGCCCTTCGGCGCTTGTGGCAGTAAGGATTATTCTGTGCCTGCCGTAGCCAGGCAGCTGTACGCTAACGCGGTATGCGCCTGTCAGAGGGTTGATTTCCGGATTGCTAAGAGTATAATCGGCACAGCTTAGCGTTGCGCCGGTATCTACAACTCCTGAAATCTCTACAGTTGCGGTGTTTACCGAACGGGGGGTATTGGCCGCAATGGAAAAATTGACGTTCAAAGGCGCGCGGCTTATGGTTATAGTTTTAGATATAGAGCTGTGATAGGGCGCTGTGGCCTGTATATTTAGTTCCTCTGAAGAGCCGGGGCCGAGAGTAACGTTATAGGTTGCCCTGCCCTGACTGTTTATGCTTGAGGAAATATCCCGTCCGTTTACTAAGACTGTAGAGCCTGCGTCCACTTTGAAAATAACCGAATAGTTTTCTTCAAAAATCTCCTGACTTTCTGCCTCTGGAGCAATAAGCTTTAATTGGGTAGGGGAAATGTTGAAAACCAGCGGATTTTCTAAAGTCAACTCTGTTTCCTGGCCGTTAGACTGACGGTATCTATATGTTACCGAAGCGCTGTAAGTGTTTTCAAGGGGGGCTTTAGCATCAACAAAGTCGGACAGACGCAGTTCAACGGTATATTTGCCGCTTTCATCAAAGGAATAATATTGGTTTTTTACCGTCAGGTATACGCTGTCTCCCGGCTGACCGTAAAAAATGCATTCATAATAGCTTGCGCCGCTTTCGTCCTGCTTGAGGCTTACGCTGGGAGCCTGTACGTTAGAAGACCCGACGCCTGAAGTTATGTTTGAACCGCCGCCGGTATTATTAACGTCAGAGGGATTATCAGTTCCCCAAAAACGGTCGTAAAGCATAAAGCCTATGAAGATAACTGCCGCTATGATAAGCACCCATAAGAACACCGTTACAGCTGTGCGCAGAGGAGATTGATTTTTATGTCCGGAGCTTTGGTCTGAAAAATAATTCTTTTCTTCCTCCGAATCCGCTTCGTATACAATTTGGGGAATTCTGCGGGCGGACGTGCGTTCTCGCAGCGGAGGAATGCTTATGGTTTTTTGTTCATCCTCTTGAGGCTGTTCTTCAATATACGGAGCCTCGGCTTGGTCCGTATAAGCCTCTGGGGTCTGGTTTATTTCCGCCGGCGTTTCCGCTTCGGATTCGTCCTCAATTTGCTGCTCTTCCTCCTGCTCCTCCTTTACGGCCTCGTCTAATTCTTCTTCTATTAGGCTGTAGCCGCAATTTTGGCATACTGTAGCGTTATTTTTATTGTTAGCCAGACAATTAGGACAAATCATATATTTCTCTCCTTTTATGCAGTTTGGTTGTTAATAGAAATATTTCCGTTTGTTTTTTTATTATAACATAGAAGAAATCCAATTTCCAGTAATTTTTAAGGCGATGCAGAATAGTAATAAATATTTAATAAAAATATCTGTAAGTATATTATATTCTGTTGATAAAGCGTTATATTTGTGTTAAAATTTAAGCATATCCATAGGAAAGGCGAGATTTAATATGGCCAGCATAGAAGAATGTCTCAGAAAAAAGGATACCAAAGCGGATGAAATAAAATATAAAATTTGGTTTGTTGTTATGGTTATAGCTGCTGCTGCGGCTTTTTTCGGTATTTTAATGTTGTTTTACAATACCGTTATGGGAGTTATATATACAGTTCTCTTTGGAGGCTTCGCCATATTTTCTTATTTCCGCAAGGAGAGAGCGCTGCTGGAATACGACTATGCATTTTATGAGGACGTTGTAACTATTGCCCGCGTTTATAATCAGCGCAGGCGCAAGGAACTGATTCGGATAGAATTGCCCGAGATAGAGTGTATAGCGCCTATATACGACGATAGGTTTAACACGCTTAAAAATACGGCGGGGCTTAAGGTTATCAACGCTACGCTTAACGGGCCTGAGCATGCGTATTTTATCGACTGCGTATATAATAAAATGCGTACCTGCGTGCTTTGGGAGCCGAGCGAGGAATTGCTCAGGGCTTTAAGGAATCAGAAACCACGGGCGGTGCGGCTATGATTTATTTGGATAACAGCGCTTCCACACGGGCCTTTGCGCAAGCGGCGGAGGCGGTTGAAAAATATATGCTGGAGGATTATTTTAATCCTTCGGCTTCTTATGCTGCCGCGCTGCCTGAGGAAAGGGAATTTTTCCGCTGTCGTGAGGTTTTGAGCCGCACGGTGGATGAACGTCGGGTTTATTTTACTTCAGGGGGGACTGAAGGGTCTAATACCGCTGTAGCGGGAACGCTTTTAAGCGCCGCTAGAGGCGCTGAACAGCCGGAGGCGGTTATTTCGGAAATTGAGCATCCTGCCGTTTCCCAGGCGGCGCTTTTGCTTAGAAAAATGGGAGTTAAGGTGCTTGTCGCTCCTGTTGAGCCTACAGGGGAAATAGAGCCGCAGCGGGTAGGCGAAATGGTCACGCCGAGAACTGCGCTGGTAAGCATAATGCATGTAAATAATGAGACGGGAGTTATTAATGATATTAACGCTATAGCCGCGTTGGTTAAGGCTAAAAATCCTGATTGTATAGTTCATTCGGACGGGGTGCAGGGGCATATGCGCCTTGAAACTCCTTCGGGCGCCGATATTTATACGACAAGCGCTCATAAAGTGCATGGCCCTAAAGGTATGGGGGTCATAGCCATATCTAAGGATATTCGGATTGCTCCTTTAATTTACGGCGGCGGGCAGCAGGACGACTTTAGGCCGGGTACGCTGAATATGCCTGGTATAGCGGGATATACAAGAGCTATTGAGGTTTTTAAGGAAGAAAAAATGCTGGATAAAATTTCACAAATAAAAACAGAATATATAAATTTGCTTTCTGGCATTGACGGCGTATATTTGATTGGTAAAAATACGGCGCCGCATATAATATGCGTTGCGTTTGAAGGGGTTCAGGCGGCCAGCCTGCAAAGCGCGCTGGAAGCTAGGGGCGTAATAGTTGGGAAGGGAAGCGCATGCTCTTCCCGGAAAAATAAGGTCAGCCCGGTGCTTGCGGCTATGAAGGTTCCCGCTAAATATGCTGGAGGCGCTATAAGAATAAGCCTAGGCGCGTTTAATACTCTGGAGGAATGTTCTCAGACGGTCGGGGCGCTGGAGGAAGCGCTTAAGTATCTGCGCCGGTTCAGGCGAAAGTAAAGGAGTATAAAATATGCATGTTATATTAGTAAAGGTTGGAGAAATACATCTTAAAGGGCAAAATCGTCCTTTTTTTGAACGCCGGCTGATGGATAATATTCGAGAGGCTCTTAAGGGCAGCGAAGCTAGAATCAGCATAGCGCAGAGCAGGATATATATTAAAAATATTTCAGATGCATATTTGGACCAGGCGCTGGACAGGCTTACTCGAGTTTTTGGAATACATGCCGTTTCGCCTGCGCTTCAGGTCGAAAAGGATATGGAACAAATAATGAGGACGGCTGTTAAAATGCTTGCTGAAGCGGGTATTGAGGAGGGGACTTTTAAAGTAAAGGCGCGCCGTGCTGATAAGCATTTTCCTATTCAGTCGCCAGAAATTGCCGTGCTTGCCGGGGAATATATTTTAGAGCATACCGCGCTTAAGGTGGACGTTGAGCATCCGGAACATTTGGTTGAAATTGAGATTCGTGAGGATGCGGCGTATGTGTATGTTAAAGAAATCCCATGCGCCGGTGGTATGCCGTTGGGCACGGGCGGTCGTGCGGGGCTGCTCCTTTCGGGCGGTATAGACAGCCCTGTAGCGGGATATATGATAGCCCGTAGGGGAGTAGTTATAGACGCCGTGCATTTTCACAGCTTTCCACATACCTCTGAAAGGGCTAAGGATAAGGTGATAGAGCTTGCCAGGCTTTTGGGAAGGTACTGTGGCGAAATCAGGCTTAATATTGTGCCGTTTACCAAAATTCAGGAAGAAATATATGCAAAGTGTCCGGATAAATATCTTACTGTAATTATGCGCCGTTATATGATGAAAATAGCCGAGCAGGCTGCGCGCCGCAGCGGAGCGGGCGCCTTAATAACAGGCGAGAGCATAGGACAGGTGGCCAGCCAGACGCTCAATGCGCTTTATTGTACCGATGCGGCGGTTAATATGCCTGTATTTCGTCCTTTGATAGGCATGGATAAATTGGAGATTATGGATATTGCCCGCAGAATAGGCACATATAATACCTCTATTTTGCCTTATGAGGACTGCTGTACCGTTTTTACGCCCAGGCATCCTGCTACAAAGCCGGGATTGGAAAAGGTGCTGGAGGCGGAAAAGGCCTTGGAAGAGGAAGCGCTTATTGCCGAGGCGCTGGACGGTATTGAAATAATTAAGGTCGGCGCTTGATTTGCAGTAAAGAGAAGAATTGCCGCGGGCTGATTTAATTGAGCCTTGTAAGCTTAGGGCAATTAAATATTATATATTTTAATTCGGCCGCTATATGAGTTTAACGGCCGAATTTTCTTTTAAGTACATTTTTGAGCCGCGTCATAAGCATGATAAATTCATTTTTTTCAAACAGTAAATTAATGCCGGCAAAAAGTATAACTGCTGAAACGCCGGTGGCGGCCGCATATAAAACCCACGTCCAAAAGGAATCCATAACTGAAGGCACTAAATACAGGCCAACAGCTATGAACAAGCCGGCAGCAATCAAATTACGCAATATTCTTGAAAGTGAACGCTTTAAGCTGTTAGCAACCAGATGTCGGGAATTATAAAAAATCATATCGGCGCTTCTCCAGGCATAGGATACTACCGAGCCTATAAGCACGCCGCTCATGCCCAGCGGATATACAAGCGCCAGGGCTACGGCCAGATTAAGCGCTGATTCTATAATAGCTCGTCCGCGCGTTTCTCTGTAGTGACCGGCGGCGATAATTATTGTGCCGGCAGGTACACGGATAGTCTGCAAATAGCCGAGCAATGTAAAAAGTACTGCGATAGTTGGACGGTAATAGTCCGCCGCGTCGGCAAATTCCTTAGAATAGACGCTTATAAAGGGCAGCAGCAGCACGGCCATACAGCAGTAGCATATTGATTGTATTATAAAATACATATATTCATAATTGGAAAAGCTTTTATATAAGGCTGAATGTTCTTTTTTGGAAATAATTTCTCCGAAGCCGGAGGTAAGACCAGTACTAAAGGAATTCATCAGGCTGAAGAGAGTATAGGCTATCATATTGTATACGCCGTAAACACTAACCTCCTTAAGCGCAGAGGCGCCTAGACAGAGAGTCATAATAATTATATGCGTATTATTGACTATTAGCCCTGTAATCTGATGTATTAATACGCTCCAGCGCTGGGCGAAGGCTTTTCTGTCGGGTTCCGCCTTAAAATTAAGATAATCATAATGCTTGCGGCAATAGAAGAATATTATTAAAAATCTGAGCGCATATACAGTAGTTGCAACTAGTTTTACAAGTAGAGCGCTGGCGTGCATTTGTATCAGAATTACGCTTACGATGGCGTTAAGGATTGTGCCAAATGTTTGAACGGAGGTTATTATGTAGTTATGCTGGTCAGCCATTAATAAAACGCGGTATTTTCCAAGAAGGAAATAATCCACCATGCCGCTGCCGGCCAGGATTATTATCATTAAGCGAACCATGGAATGGGGAAGGGTGGTCGTGGTTAGCAGAGGATAAAAAATTACCAGAGCCAGCACAAGCCCGACGAAGAAAAGGCCGGACTTTATATAGAACAATTTAGCGCCTGAAAGCACTCCGTTTATTTTTTGCGTGTTTTTATCGGCCAGGGGCTTATAAAGCGAGACAATAGCGGCGGAGCCTATGCCTGCTTCCACAAGTCCCATATAAGTTATAAATTGGCTTATTGAGGATATAAGGCCGTTTACTTCCGAACCGTAGACGCCTATAAATAGCCGTGGGAGGATAATTCCCACAGCGGCTGTTACAAGCTGGAGTATGATATTTGAAAGCATATTTTTAAAGGCTTTATCTGAACGCATTTGATTACACCATATATTATTGCCGAATAAATCAGCAATTTTATTTTGTTTGGTATTTTTAAAATAATACCATAATTTAAATATTAACGCATGGGCGATATAATCGGAATGCAATGCGTTTTTATTAAAAACGCGTTTATTTACTGCGCATTGTATAAAAAATATACCGCTTAAACGTCTAAAAACAAAAAACGCGCATGCTGAAACGCGCGTTTCATTATTGATTATTATAGCATTGTATAAAGTATTTGTAAAGAAAACGCGAAAGCGGGCGCTGGCTGCATATATAAGAGCTAAGCCCCAGGGGGCGGCGCGGACCTGCGGCAAAGCCGCAGTAGAGCGGCCTACGGCCGCTCCAGCCCGGCCGCAGGCCGGGCGTCCGCGCCGCCCCCTGGGGCTTAGCTCTTAATATATGCAGCTATTTTTCAGAGCTTTTCAAGGAAATTTTCCGCCCAAGCAATTTGCTGTAATACTGCATTTTTAGAGGGACCGCCGGGAGTCAGCCGTTGTTCAACGCAGGTTTTCAGACTGACGGCGTCATAAAAATCGTCCTCAAATATGGGGTTTATATTTTTCAGCTCCTGTATGGAAAGCTGATGTATAGCGCATTTTTTTTCCAGACAGAGTAATACCATATGTCCTATAATTTCATGCGCTTCTCTAAATGGCACGCCTTTTTTTACCAGATAATCGGCGGCGTCAGTAGCGTTGGTAAAGCCTAGGCCCGCTCCCGAAAGCATTTTTTCTTTATTAAACGAAAGGGTATCCAGCATGCGCGTAAAAACCCTTAAGCAGTTTTCAGTTGTATCTACAGCGTCAAAAATAGCTTCCTTATCCTCCTGCATATCCTTGTTATAGGCCAGAGGTAGAGATTTCATTATTGTGAGCAGAGCTGTTAAGCTGCCATAAACACGTCCTGTTTTACCGCGTATAAGCTCGCATGCGTCAGGATTCTTTTTTTGGGGCATTATGCTGGAGCCGGTAGAAAAGGCGTCGTCCATTTCTACAAATCCAAACTCATTGCTGGACCATAATATGAGTTCCTCGCACCAGCGCGATAAGTGCATCATTATTATTGAGCAGCTTGCGGCGCATTCAATGAGAAAATCCCGGTCAGAAACTCCGTCCAGGCTGTTTTGCGTTATATCTTCAAATCCGAGAGCATGAGCGACGTATTCGCGATCCAAGGGATATGTCGTTCCTGCAAGGGCTCCGGAACCAAGCGGGCATAAATTAGTGCGCGCATAACAATCCCTTAAGCGCGCGATATCCCGCGCAAACATTTGAAAGTAAGCCATGGCATGATGCGCTAAGGTTATAGGCTGCGCTTTTTGCAGATGAGTATAGCCGGGCATAATGGTTTCCAGATTATTTTTCGCAATGTTCAGGATTACTTTTTCAAGCTCCTTCAGCAGCGCGCATAAATCATCTATCCGGCGCTTTTGATACATGCGTATATCAAGCGCTACCTGGTCGTTGCGGCTGCGTCCGGTATGAAGGCGCTTGCCCGCTTCTCCTATGCGCTGAATAAGCAGGCTTTCAATATTCATGTGTATATCTTCCGCCTGCGTAGAGAATTCTACTTTGCCCGCGTCTATATCTGCCAATATGCCTTTTAAGCCTTCGGTTATCTTTTGCGCGTCCTCTTTTGGTATAATGCCCTGCTTGCCCAGCATTTGGGCATGCGCTATGCTGCCTGTTATGTCCTCGCGGTACATACGGCAGTCAAAGCCTATGGACGAATGAAAATCGTCCATAAGCCCGCTTGTTTCCTTTTTAAATCTTCCGCCCCAGAGCTTCATTTATTTGTTCTCCTTATTCTTTTGCTGCATAAGCGCGCGCATTTTTAGAGGAAGGCCAAAGAGGTTGATAAAACCAGCCGAATCCTTTTGGTCATACACCTCGTCCGCGCTGAACGTAGCTAATTCTTCGCTGTATAAAGAATAGGGGGATTTAACGCCAGCGGGGATAACATTGCCCTTATAGAGCTTTAAGCGCACAGTTCCGCTGACAGTTTCCTGGGTTTTATCTACAAATGCGCTCATGGCTTCTCTGAGAGGAGTATACCAGCAGCCGTCGTATACAAGCTCGGCAAAACGGATAGCCATGGTTTCTTTATAATGTGAGGTAGCGCGATCCAAGGTAAGCTCTTCAAGAATATCGTGCGCCTCAAATAGAATTGTACCGCCGGGAGTTTCGTAAACCCCTCTGCTCTTCATGCCCACCAGTCGGTTTTCCACTAAATCAGCTATGCCTATGCCGTTTTGAGCGCCGATGGCGTTAAGAGTATCCATAATTTCAATGGCTCCCATACGCTTGCCGTCTATCGCAGTAGGAATGCCCTTTTCAAATTCTATTTCAACATATACCGGTTTATCCGGAGCCTTTTCAACCGGGCAGGAAATCATGTATAATTCATCCTGAGGAGCATTCCAGGGCTCTTCCAAATCTGCGCCCTCATGGCTGAGATGCCAGAGATTGCGGTCCATGCTGTATATGTGTTTTTTAGTTACGGGAACGTCTATTCCGCGTGCCGCCGCATAGTCGATTTCATCCTCGCGGGATTTGATATCCCATATCCGCCAGGGCGCTATTATTTTAAGGTCGGGCGCTAAAGCCTTGATTGTGAGTTCGAAGCGAACCTGGTCGTTGCCCTTGCCCGTACATCCGTGGCATATTGCTACAGCGCCTTCCTTGCGGGCTATTTCCACAAGGCGCTTTGCTATAACAGGACGCGCAAAGCTGGTACCCAGGAGATATTTTTTTTCATAACGCGCTCCAGCCTTAAGGGTAGGCCATATAAAATCTGTTATGAATTCCTCGCGCAGGTCCTCAATGTATATTTTACTGGCGCCGGTTTTTATTGCTTTTTCATTAAGAGGCTCTAATTCCTCTCCCTGACCTACGTCCCCGGCTACGGCTATAACCTCGTAGTCGTAATTCTCCTTGAGCCAGGGAATTATTATAGATGTATCCAAGCCTCCAGAATATGCAAGTATCACTTTTTCCTTTTTACCGCTCATAATTTAATCCCTCCATTTGAATCTTAATGGATTATACATCAAACTGCATAAATATGCAACTGTTTTTAATAAGTTTATTTTATTTGACTAAAGGCGGAGGATACTATATTATATATAGTAGCTTGAAAATACCGAGGACGAATATATAGATGATTATTTTGGGTTTTGACCCTGGCTTGGCCACATTGGGCTATGGTATTATAAATACGGACGGACATAAGCACCGCGCTGTGGATTTCGGCATTATTTCCACGCCCGCAGGTATGAGTACGCCTGTAAGGCTGCGCAATCTTTATAACGACGTTTGCTGGGTAATAGATAAGTTTAGTCCGGATGCAATAGCCGTTGAGGAGCTTTTTTTCAATCAGAATGTAAAAACGGCTATAGCGGTAGCGCAGGCGCGGGGCGCGCTTTTGGCTGCCGCCTCCTCAAAAATGGACGAATTATACGAATATACGCCTTTGCAGATAAAGCAGGCCATTGTTGGGTATGGGCGCGCTGAGAAAAAGCAGATGCAGATAATGGTAAGCACATATCTTGGGCTTAAGGAATTGCCTAAGCCGGACGATGCGGCGGATGCTCTTGCCGTGGCTATTTGTCATGCGCATTCGGCGCGTATGGGCCGGCAGTTTAAAATTTAATTGGGGGAGCGATATTATGTATGAGTATATAAAAGGTACGGCGGAGGATATTGGGTCGGATTATATAGTGCTGGAGGCCGGGGGAGTAGGATATTATATTACCGCTACCGGCGCGGCGGTGAATATGTGCCGGATAGGCGAAAACGCTAAGATATATGTATATCAGTCTGTTAAGGAGGACGGCATTTCTCTTTACGGCTTTGCCTCGGCTGAGGAAAAAAGAATGTTTTTACGACTGGTAAGCGTAAGCGGTATAGGCCCTAAAATAGCAGTACAGACGCTTACGGCAGTTTCAGTACAGGAACTGGCCATAGCCTTGGTCACAGGGGATACGGCTGCTCTTACCAGAGTGCCGGGAATAGGAAAGAAAACTGCGCAGCGGCTTATTCTGGAGCTGCGGGAGCGGGTGGATAACGAGGAATTGCCCTCCAATGATTTTCAGCCGGCCGCGGCCGCGGATGAAAAGTGCGTAAATGAGGCGGTGGGGGCGCTTGTAGCGCTTGGGCTGCCTCAGGCTGAGGCTGTTCGGGCGGTTAAGGAGGCTTCGGCAAAGGCGGATACTGCTGAAGAGATAATACGCCTTGTCTTAAAGGGCTTGGATAAAATGTAAGGGAGCTTTAAAGCATGGAAGACGAAAGATTGATTACTTCTTCTTTTCGGGAAGAGGATTCGGAACAGGAATTTTCTCTGCGCCCTAAGCATTTAAACGAATATATAGGGCAGGAAAAGGTTAAAGAGCTTGTTCAGATGTATATTTCAGCCGCCCGCAGCAGAGGAGAGGCATTGGACCATGTTTTGCTTTACGGACCTCCTGGCCTTGGGAAAACCACGCTGGCTAATATTATCGCTTCTGAGATGGGAGTATCAATACGCATCACCTCCGGCCCGGCTATAGACCGGCCTGGAGATTTGGCTGCTATTCTGACAAATCTGAATGAAAACGATATACTTTTTATAGATGAAATACATCGGCTTAACCGCAGCGTGGAAGAGGTGCTGTATCCCGCTATGGAGGATTATGCTCTTGATATTATGGTGGGTAAAGGGCCGAGCGCCCGTTCTATTAGATTGAGCCTGCCTCATTTTACTCTGGTGGGTGCGACGACGCGGGCGGGCATGCTTACTTCTCCCTTGAGGGACCGTTTCGGCGTAATATGCCGCCTGGAAATGTATAGTCCTGAGCAGCTGGCTCGAATTGTAGAGCGCAGCGCGGGCATTCTGGGTATAAAATCGGATAAAGAGGGCTGTATGGAATTAGCCAGAAGAAGCCGCGGGACGCCGAGAATCGCCAATCGTCTTTTAAAGAGGGTGCGCGATTACGCAGAGGTGCGTGGAGGCGGAGTTATAACCATGCCCGTGGCTAAGGCTGCGCTGGATATGCTGGAAATAGACGGCCTGGGCTTGGATTCAGACGATAGACGGGTATTGGAATGCATGATTAATAAATTTCGCGGCGGGCCGGTTGGTTTGGATACTCTTTCGGCGGCGACAGGAGACGAGGATGTTACTATAGAGGACGTTATCGAGCCGTTTTTAATTCAGCTTGGCTTTATAGCGCGCACTCCAAGAGGACGAGTGGCTCTCCCGGCTGCATACGCCCATCTGGGCATACCGTATGAGGAGAAAAAGTAAAGAAGGTATTTGACATTGCAAAAGCTTAGTACGGATATGTTTAATTACGAGCTGCCCAAAGAATTTATAGCTCAGACGCCGGTTGAACCGCGCGACCATTCCAGGCTGCTTGTATATAACAGGAATACAGACAGCGTTGAGCACAGGTATTTTTATAATCTGCCCGAATATTTAAAAGCGGGGGATGTGCTGGTTATAAATGAAACAAGGGTGCTCCCGGCCCGCCTTATGGGAAAAAAGCAAACGGGCGGGATAGTTGAACTGCTGCTGCTTAATAGAAGGGAAAAGGATATATGGGAAACGCTGGCCAGGCCGGGAAGGCGTATTCGGCCGGGCGAGAGGCTTGTTTTTTCCGAGCGCCTTCAGGCTGAGGTGCTTGAAAGCTTACCGGACGGAGGCAGGCTCATACGATTTATATATGACGGGATATTTGAAGAAATTCTGGATGAATTGGGCCAGATGCCGCTTCCGCCTTATATAACAGAACGGCTGGAGGATAAGGAGCGCTATCAGACGGTATATTCCAGAGAGACGGGTTCGGCTGCCGCGCCTACGGCGGGGCTGCATTTTACCCCGGAGCTTTTGGATAAAATAAGAGATATGGGAGTTATAATTGTCCCTGTGCTGCTGCATGTGGGCTTAGGAACCTTCAGGCCGGTTAAAGTGAACGACGTCGCGCAGCATAAAATGCATAGCGAATACTATTGTCTCAGCGCTCAGGCTGCGCAAAGCATAAATCAGGCTAAAGCCTTGGGAGGCCGGGTTATTTCTGTAGGCACAACCAGTACGCGGGTATTGGAAACTGCATGCGGTGAAGACGGAGTATTAAAAGCGCAGTCAGGCTGGACGGATATTTTTATTTATCCGGGCTATAAATTTAAATGCGTGGACTGCTTAATAACTAATTTTCATCTTCCTCAGTCTACTCTTTTAATGCTGGTTAGCTCCCTGTGCTCCAGAGAAAGAATATTAGCAATCTATGAAGAGGCCAAAGAGAAAAAATATCGTTTTTTCAGCTTTGGCGACGCTATGTTTATTATATAGATAAAGCTCCGTATATTTAGAATACGGAGCTTTTATTATGCGCTTAAAAGCTATTAGCTTATTTGCTTTTTTATTTCAGCTATAAGTCTGCCTATATACGGGGCGGCTTTGGAACCGTATTTCTCAATTAGCTGGCCTGCGGCGGTTTCCAGTATTATGCCGTCGGCATATTTAGCTGCGGCGGCCTGCTCCGGAACGGATAGATTTAATTGGACGGCGACGGGCATATGAATATTGGCCTGAAGCAGGGACATAGCGGCCTTGAAGGCCTGAATAGATGAAGCGCCTTCGCTTGGCTGATTGAAATATATAAATCCTTCGGCTGTCTGGCATATCCTTTCTATTCTTTTTTGCTCTATAAGCGCGGCGGTTGGTATAAGGGAAATGCTGTATTTATGAAATGCTTCGGCGAATTCCTGCCTCTCCTCAAGAGGCACGTCCAGCAGAATGACGCCGTCAATACCCGCCTGAGCGCAGTTTTGGCTAAAACGCTCTGTTCCGTAGGAAAAGACAGTATTGGCGTAGCTTATCAATATAACAGGCGCTGAAATTTGACTGTTTAATTGTACTGCAAAATCAAATATAATGTCGGCAGTAATTCCGGCGGCAAGGGCTCTGTGCGAGGCGGCTTGCATACAGGCGCTCTCAGCTACCGGGTCGCTAAAAGGCACGCGCAGCCCTATTATATCCGCTCCGTTAAGGCACGCGGCCTTTATAATATCGGCGGTGGCCTGGAGGCTTGGGTCGCCGCAGGTTATAAATGGAATGATTGCTTTTCCATTTTGAAACGCTTTTGCGAGTTTATCATTCATATATATCTTCTCCTGTGTATCGGGCAATAGCTGCACAATCCTTATCGCCGCGGCCCGAAATTGTTACTACTATTATTTTGTCTTTCGGCATTCTAGGAGCCAGCTCCATTGCGTAGGCGAGGGCGTGAGCCGATTCAATCGCCGGAATTATTCCTTCTATTTTCGAGAGGTATTCAAAGGCTTTTACCGCCTGGCTGTCTGTAATAGCGACATATTCAGCCCGTTTGGTATCGTATAGATATGCGTGCTCAGGGCCTATGCCTGGATAGTCTAAGCCGGCCGAAATTGAGTATACAGGAGCGATTTGTCCGTATTTATCCTGGCAGAAGTAGGATTTCATGCCGTGAAAAATCCCAAGCCTTCCTGTATTTATGGTCGCCGCCGTTTCAAATGTGTCAATTCCTCTGCCGGCCGCTTCACAGCCTATAAGCCTCACGCCTTTTTCATTTATAAAGTGATAAAAGCTGCCTATGGCGTTTGAACCTCCGCCTACGCATGCTAAAACCGCGTCGGGCAGCCGTCCCTCTTTTGAAAGCATCTGGCTTTTAATTTCCTTAGAGATTACCGCCTGGAAATCTCTTACGATGGTGGGGAATGGGTGGGGCCCCATGACCGAGCCAAGGCAGTAGTGAGTATCCTTTAAATGGCTGGTCCATTCGCTCATAGCGACAGAAACCGCGTCTTTGAGGGTGCCGGTGCCGCTTGAGACTCCGACTACTTCAGCGCCCAGCAGCTTCATCTTATATACGTTGAGCAGCTGACGCTTTATATCCTCCTCGCCCATAAATATGACGCATTGCATATCCATAAGCGCCGCGGCGGTTGCGGTGGCGACGCCGTGCTGGCCCGCTCCCGTTTCGGCTATTAATTTGGTTTTGCCCATTTTTTTTGCCAGCAGGGCCTGTCCAAGCACATTATTTATTTTATGTGAGCCGGTATGATTCAGGTCCTCCCGCTTGAGATATATTTTAGCGCCGCCAAGGTCCTGGGTAAGCCTTTGTGCGTAATACAGCAAACTGGGCCTTCCGGCATATTCATTTAGAAGATACTCCAGCTCGGTTTGGAATTGGGCGTCTGTTTTATAAAAGGTATATGCTTCTTCCAGTTCTTTAACTGCGTTCATGAGGGCTTCTGGAATATATTGACCTCCATGAATGCCAAATCTGCCTTTGGGTTCAGGCATAATGCGTTCTTCCCTTCCTGCTTTTTTATTCTGCCGGCTTTTGCCTGAAAAAAGGGCATAAGCCATTTTGTGTTAAGCGTTCTCGCTGTCATTGAGAAATAAAAAATCCCCGACAGCATTAATGCTGTCGGGGACGAATAAACATTGAATCCGCGGTGCCACCCCGGTTTGCATTTTAAGAAAAAATGCACTCTTAACGGAATACGATAATATATTCCGAGCAACTGACGCATGCCTCCACGTCGCGGAATACTAAGATACTTCCTTTCCTCCGCGCCCTCAGCGAACCATTTATATAACCCGCTTTCCGCCTCGTTCACAGCAATCCGAGGCTCTCTTCAGGCGCGCTGCTATTTTTACTTTCGCTTCAACAGTTTGCATTATTCGGTTAAATACAATATAATTATATCATTGAAGAACTGAAATGTCAATTAAGACAATATAAATTAAAATTCCGGCCAGAAAAAACACGGCCGGAATTTTTTCCAAATGTATCAAAAGCTCAGGGCGTTAAATTGTGCGCTGCACTTTGCCCGAACGAAGACATCTGGTGCATACGGTTACACGACGCTTCTGTCCGTCTATTATAGCGCTGACCTTTTGGACGTTAGGAGCCCAATAGGTACGCGTATGCCTGTTGGAATGGCTGACCTTATTTCCAGACATAACGCCCTTCTTGCATATTTCACAATATTTTGCCATGTTGCACACCTCCTTTGGGTATGTTAAACTTACGTTTATATCTTTAAACAGCGTTAATACTATATCATTAATTATATTTTTGCGCAAGGGTTTTTTGGTATTAACCCTTAAAAGTTTAATATAATATAATGATGGAGCCTTATAAAAAGCTTATTTCGTATTTGCTTGCATTTATTTAAGTTTTGCAGTAAAATAGCTGGAGTAATTATATTTATATTTAATTCTGGAGGAAGCAAAGATGGCTATAAAAACTTCTAACGAGCTGGGCAGCATAGCTATTGCGGATACTGTTTTGGCTACGATAGCCGGCTTGGCGGCGATGCAGTGCGCAGGCATTGTTGGTATGGCTACGCAGGGAGCGGCCGAGGGTATTGCCGAGCTGCTGAAAATTGAAAGCCTTACCAAGGGTATCAAAGTTGTTTCGGACGGTGAAAACGTGCAGGTGGATATAAATGTTATTGTAGAATACGGCGTTTCAATGGTGGCTGTAGCTGATAACGTTATAAGTACTGTTAAATACAGCATCGAATCCATGACCGGCCTTATAGTGGACGGCGTGAACGTGTACATTAAGGGGGTTCGCGTCTAAAGCGCGGCTGATTGGAGGAGAAAGGCTTTGAAAGAGAACAAGATAGACGGCGCTTCATTAAAGGAGTGTATTCTTGCTGCGGCCGCAGCGCTTGAGGCAAATAAACAGCAGCTTAACGACCTTAACGTATTTCCTGTGCCTGACGGGGATACGGGTACTAATATGTCCCTTACCATGAAATCGGTGGTTAAGGAAGTGCAGGCGGTTACCGATATATCAGTAAAGAATATTTCGGCGGCGGCAGCTAAAGGAGCGCTTAAGGGCGCGCGCGGAAACAGCGGTGTTATTTTATCTCAGCTTTACCGCGGTTTTGCCGTGCCTTTGGAAAAATGCGAACTTATAGACAGCAATACGCTGGCGGCGGCCCTGCGCAGCGGAGTAGATATGGCGTATAAGGCGGTTATGAAGCCTAAAGAGGGCACCATTTTAACAGTAGCCAGGGTTATAGCCGAGACTTGTGTAAACGCGGCCAGAGCGGGCAGGGATATATATGAGCTGACGGATATTATGGTCAGCAGCGGAAAAGCTATACTGAATAAAACTCCTGAAATGCTTCCCGTGCTTAAAAAAGCGGGAGTTGTGGACGCTGGCGGACAGGGGCTGCTGTTTATTTATACAGCTTATCAGAAGGTTATAAACGGAGAGTATATACCGGACGAGATATTTGCCGCAGAAAGCTTTTCCGGAAGCACGCAGGCGGTTGAAGGTGAATGGCCTGCGGAAAACGATTTAGAAAATATAACCTTCGCATATTGCACAGAATTTTTTATTGAGAATCTATTTGATTTTGTTACTGAAAAGGATATAGATAAGCTGAGGAAAATGCTGGGCAATATAGGCGATTCGCTGGTTGTTGTAGGGGATACCAATCTTGTTAAGGTGCATGTGCATACAAACACTCCTGGCAAGGCTTTGCAGTATGCGCTTCAGCTTGGGGAGCTTAACGGCATTAAAATAGAAAATATGGTGATTCAGCACCGCGAGCTTATGGCCGCGCGTCAGGCGGAGGAACAGCTTCCGCAGGGAATAGTAGCCGTAGCTGCCGGCAAGGGCTTAGAAGAAATATTTAAGGATATCGGAGTTTCAGATATAATACCCGGCGGCCAGACCATGAATCCCAGTACTGAGGATATTTTTAACGCCGTACAGAAGGTGCCGGCTAAAGCGGTTATAATTCTGCCTAATAATTCCAATATTATCCTAGCGGCTCAGCAGGTAAATGAATTAACCGATAAGGAAGTTTACGTTGTGCCTACTAAAAGCATTCCGCAGGGAGTCGTAGCTATGCTGGCATATAATCCTGAGCATGAGGCTAAGGAGAATTACGAAAATATGTGCTCGGCTATAGACAGCGTAAAAACGGGGCAGGTAACTTATGCGGTTCGTGATACTGAAATGGAAGACAAGGTTATTAAGGAGGGAGATATTCTCGGCCTTTATAATGGTAAAATAGCCGCTTCGGGCAAGGATATTGATCAAACGGCCTTTGAGCTGGTAGAGGATATGTATGACGAAAAGGAAAACGATTTGATTACCGTCTATTACGGAGCGGATGTTTCAGAGCAGCAGGCCGAAGAATTGGTAGCGCGCCTGGAGGAGCGGTTTGACAGCGCGGATGTGGAACTGCATAACGGCGGACAGCCTCTGTACTATTATATTTTGTCTGTTGAGTAACTTTAATTAGTTTAATAAGCAATGGTTTTTAAGCGCTCTTAGAAAGGGCGCTTTATTTTTTTGCTTTTTAGCTTGCAGCAGGCGCTCAATGGCTGCGCGGTGTTTTTTTGGTTTAAGACAGGCGTGCAATGACTGCGCGGTGCTTTTTTAGTTTAAGATAAGGCGCGTAAGGATTGCAGGGCGTTTTTGAATTTATAAGCGTTTATTTAAGGGGAATGGTTTTGTTCGGACAGCTTGAACACATTACGCCGGCGTAGAATATAGTACAATAAGGGATTTTCATCCCAATACAACAGGAGGGAATTTTATGAGTACACAGTCATTAAGCCTGGCTCAAACAGAGATGGGTGAGACAGTTAAAATTTCTGGTCTTAATACAGACGGAGCTATGAGACGCAGGCTTCAGGATATAGGCTTTACGGCTGGCACAAGCGTGCAGAGGCTGCAGAGCGGGCCGGCTGGAGACCCAACTGCCTTTTATATAAAGGGAACAGTTATAGCCTTAAGGCGCGAGGATTCAGCGTGCATAATGGTAGAGAGAATTTAAACCTAGCGGGGCCGGCTTAAGAACGGTCCCGCATTAGATATAGGCATTCGGAGGTTTTTGCATGAATAGAGGAAAAAAACGATTGCATAATGAAGAGGCTGAGAAGGGAACCCGAATAATTGCTTTAGCGGGTAATCCAAACGTAGGCAAAAGTACTATTTTTAACGCGCTGACAGGTATGAGGCAGCATACTGGAAATTGGCCGGGAAAAACTGTCTCCAGCGCGAGAGGGGAATACGAATTTGAGTCGGATAGATATGAACTGGTAGATTTGCCCGGTACATATTCTCTTATGCCGCATTCTGCTGAAGAGGAGATAGCCAGGAATTTTATTTGCGCCGGGGGAGCATGGGGAACCGTAGTGGTTTGCGACGCTACCTGTCTGGAAAGAAATTTAAATTTAGTTATTCAAACGCTGGAAATTACGGGACGGGCGGTAGTATGTATAAATTTAATGGATGAAGCTGCTAAAAAGGGTATAATTCCAAATTTTAAAAGGCTGTCCGAATTGCTGGGGGTGGAGGTAATAGGCACGAGCGCACGCAGCGCTAAGGGGCTTAAGGAGTTGAAAAAAGCGATTCAGAATTTAAGCAAGAATACATATGCGCAGCCCTTTAAAATAAAATATCCGGATAAAGTGGAGGCTGCGGCCGAGCGTATCCAAGCTGAATTGAAAAAGGAATTGCCGGCTTTTGTTAATGCGCGCTGGATAGCTTTGAGATTGCTTGAGGGAGAGGAGGATATTCTCAATTTAATAGCGAAGGATTATCAATTAAAGAGGGAGACGACTGCCCTGATAAAAGAACAGCGAGCCCGGCTTGCGGGAGCAGGATTGGATAATGAAAGGGTACAGGATATTATAGCGCTGGGCGTGTCTGAAACGGCCGATAGAATCGCGCGGGAGGGCGTAAGCTTTAAAAAGCCTGACTATAACCGGCGGGATAGAAGGCTGGATAAAATTTTAACGGGTAAATGGACGGGAATTCCGTTTATGCTGGCCCTGCTGGCCGCTATATTTTATATTACTATTACTGGCGCCAATTATCCCTCTCAGCTTTTAGCCGACGGATTGTTCTGGATACAGGACAGGCTGACGGAATTTTGCTTTAATATAGGAATGCCTGCATGGCTGCACGGGGCATTGGTGCTTGGCGTATATAGGGTGCTGGCCTGGGTTATATCAGTCATGCTTCCGCCAATGGCAATTTTCTTTCCTCTTTTCACTCTTTTGGAGGATTTTGGATATCTGCCCAGGGTAGCGTTTAATTTGGACAGCAGCTTTAAAAAATGCGGGGCGTGCGGTAAGCAATCTTTGACTATGTGCATGGGTCTAGGCTGCAACGCCGTGGGAGTAACAGGCTGTCGGATAATAGATTCGCCCAGAGAAAGGCTTATTGCCATAATTACAAATAGCTTTGTGCCATGCAACGGGCGCTTTCCAACTATCATTGCTATTATAAGCATGTTTTTTGTGGGTTCGGCTGCAGGCATGACGCAGACCGTGCTTTCCACTCTTATTTTGACTGCGGTAATAGTTGCGGGTGTGGCAATGACCTTAATTATGAGCAAGCTGCTTTCACGTACCCTGCTTAAGGGGGAGCCCTCCTCTTTTACTTTGGAGCTGCCGCCTTACCGCAGGCCTCAGATTGGCAAGGTTATTGTCCGCTCGGTATTGGACAGAACGCTTTTTGTGCTGGGACGGGCGGCGGCTGTTGCTGCTCCTGCCGGCCTAATTATATGGATTATGGCCAACGTTACGGTAGGCGACGCCACTCTGCTTGCTCATTGCTCGGGATTTTTAGAACCGTTTGCGCATTTGCTTGGACTGGACGGCGTTATACTTATGGCCTTTATATTAGGCTGGCCGGCAAATGAAATAGTGGTGCCTATAATTATAATGGCTTATATGGCGACCGGCACAATTACTGATTATACCAGCTTGGATTCTCTTAAAAATCTGTTGGTGGACAACGGCTGGACGTGGCTGACGGCGGTGTGCACCATTATATTTTCTCTGATGCATTGGCCCTGTTCTACAACATGCATCACAATAAAGCGTGAGACAGGGCGTTTTAAATGGACGGCTGCGGCGTTTCTGCTGCCTACGGCAGCAGGCTGCCTGCTGTGCTTTATCTTAGCCTCTCTGTCGCGCCTGCTGGGTTTAGCGCCGTAACTGAATTTTAAGGAGTATAAAAGGCCGCGGCAGTATAAAACGCCGGTATAAGAAATATAGAAGGAAGTAATTATGACGTTCTTCTGAAAAATTCTTGTTTCGCGGGCTGTTTTTGCTCATTTTTAAGCGGCCTTTAATTACATTTTTATATATAGGAGGACTATGCCGTCATGCTTATGCGGTTACTTTGATTGTATTGTCTAAGGCTTCATTAAATAGTGAACTGGATGAATAAATATTAATTTTTCATAAATATTATTTTCAAAAGCATTTAAAAAGCATTAAGGTTCACAGTAATCGATTGTGTTATTTTAAGCTTTTTGATATAATAACCAATATACCGGAGAATAGAAAGTTCGAGGTGGGTATAATATGGATGGCTTTGATTTTAAAGGCATGCTCAGTCTTAAGGTTAGCTACGGGAAAAAGATAGTTACCGTTGCATATTATGCAGCGCTGATAGTGGCGGCCTTTGCAATGCTGGCTAATATTGTAGGCGGGTTTGTCATGTGCTTTTCGGGAGCTGCTGCCGGCATTCTTTCGGGCGTTTGGAAAATTATAACCGCTCCGTTTTTGTTAGCCTTTGAGGTTATAATAATCAGGCTGCTGGCTGAGTTGGTTAATGCTGTTTTTGATATCAGGGATAAATAATGTTCGGCTATGTCAGAACTGCCAGCGAAGAATTAAAGGTTAAGGAATACGCCAGGTATAAGGCTTATTACTGCGGAATATGCAGGGGAATGAGCCAATATACCTTTATCGGGCGCGCTCTTTTAAGCTATGACATTGCTTTTTATGCGCTGCTGACCGACCCTGAAGCCAAGGCGGACATCAAGGTCAAGCGATGTAAATGGAATTTAAAGAAAAAGCCGTATGCCTGCGGAGAGGCGCTGGATTACGCCGCTGCGCTCAATGTGCTGTTAAGCTGCGGGAAGCTTAGAGACGATATATCCGACGGCCAGAAATCCCGTTCAGCCGCCCTTCTTTTATTAAATAAAGCTGAATTTAACGCGCGCAGCAAAACTGTACTGGCTGGCGATATAATAGAGAGCGGCTTGAAAAAATTATCCGAATTGGAACAGGCCGGCTGTAGCCGGCTGGACGAGGCTGCGCATGAATTTGCAGATATGTGCGGGCGTTTAGCGGCCGAGGCGCCGCTGATTAATACTCAGGAGCTTAAGCGTATAGTCTACGAGATAGCTTATAATACTGCCAGATGGGTATATATTATAGACGCGTATGACGATATGGAGCAGGATGAGCGGCGGGGAAATTATAATCCTATTGCGGCAGAGAGCAAGCGCCGGGGAATATCCGAAGATGAAATTCCTGAATGGATAAAGGATACGCTGTTTTGTTCTTTGTATGCGGCGTCACGCGCCTGCGAATTATTGCCTTCGTGCGCGAATACTCCGATAATAAGTAATATTATCCGTTATGGAATGCATGATAAAACTATAGCAATATTAAAGACGAGGGAAGAAAAAGATGGATCCATACAAGGTTTTGGGCGTAAATGAAAACGCTACGGATGCAGAGATTAAGGCCGCATATCATGCGGCTGTGAGAAAATATCATCCCGATCAATATAGGGATAATCCTTTATCCGATCTTGCCGAAGGTAAAATGAAGGAAATAAATGAAGCGTATGATATGATACAAAAGATGCGTTCGCAGAATAGAGGCTATTCTTCTGGCGGCGGCGCAGGCTCGTCTTATTCCTCGGGCTCGTCCTATTCGGGCTCTGCAAGTCCGGAATTTGCGTCAGTAAGGGCAAAAATTAATGCCGGCGACATTAATGAGGCGGAGCGCCTGCTTAAAGCAATGAGTGAGCGGCCTGCAGAATGGTATTTTCTTATGGGTATGATTTACAGTCGAAGAGGCTGGCATAACGAGGCTGTACAGCATTTGGCTCAGGCATGCCGCATGGATCCTCAAAACGGAGAATATGCTCAGGCTTTTAGGGAGTATTCTTCGCGCTCAGGCTATTATCAGCGGGGCGCTTCTTCAGGGCGCGAATGCAATGGGTGCGATTTATGTACCGGCCTCTGCGTTGCAGATACCTGCTGCGAGTGCATGGGCGGAGACCTTATATCCTGCTGCTGAGATTAATAAAATATGAAAAAGTCAGTATATATAGCGCGCGGAGGGCTGATAACCGCTCTTACGCTTATAATTATATATGTTTCATATCTTTTGCCGGGCGGCCGATTGGCAGCCTTTGCTGCGGTTGCTTTTTTGCCGTTGATTTTGCTTAAGGACAGAGCGGTCCTGGCCTCTGTTGCCTGTTATGCGGCTTGTACGGCCCTGATTTTTTTGCTTATTCCCAATCCTGTGTATTTTCTTGCATACGGCTTGTTTTTCGGGCTTTTTCCTCTTATGCGTCATTTGTTTCAGCATTGGCGCAGCAGGACGGCGTATTTTGCATTATTGGCTGTTTATTGCGAAGCGGCTGGCATCGCAGCATATTTTGCCGCACGGGCGCTGCTGGGACCGGGAGCCGTAGAAATTCTGCCGTTTTGGGCGCTGGCTGCCATAGCTCAGGCGGCGATAGCGTTCTTTATCTGGCTGTATGAATATTGTGCGCGTTATTTTATTGCATTTGCAGAGCGCTTAAAAATATTTAAAAACCATTATTGAATTAATATTCAATTTTTTCAACGGTATAGCCTCTTTGACGGAGAAGGGATACTATACCTTTTTTTCCGCTTATATGAGCTGCGCCTACTACATAGAATACGTTTTTAGCTTCATTTAAATATTGCTCCGCTGCGTCGGCCATTTTTATGTTGCGCTTTTCGCCCAGCTCATAATAATATTCGTGATAAAGACTGCTTTGAGCTTCGCCGTAGAGCTGTATAAACTGTTCGCGGGAATAATCCATTTCGCTTGTTAAGGGGAGCTTGCTGCCTTGTCTCCAATTTTGATACATTAATTTTACAGCTAACCCCTGTCCTGCGGGGTCGGTCAGGCTTTGCTCGAAAAGCAGCGTTTGCAGAGGCTCGGAATAATTAAGCTGCATATTTATTTGCTGCTGTACGCTTTCAATTTCCAGTATGGGCTTGCCGTCTTTTTTGGCCATTTGGAGAAAATGCCGGTCAATACCCATTTCGGCGTCAAGCTGGGATAGATTAACGGGGATTTCCCCCAGTAGTGAAATCCAGAAAACAGGCTTGAAATAATCGTATTCCTCGTAATAAAGGTCGTAATTTTTAAGAAGCTGTACGGCGGAATTGTAATTTTCTTCTCCGACATAATCATATATGCGTTTACCCGGCTCGCAAATCATTTGCTGGGCTATTTGCGTAACGGCGGATAAATCTGATTCATATGCCAGAATATCGCATTCGACAGCAAGATAATCGCTGGCGCTGTAAGCGTCCGTAATTGTTTGAGGCAGAGGATATGTGTCTTCGTCGCCTATATGTATTGAGCCGAAAAGATATAGTACCGCACCGTTATCGGCCTGAAGCTTGTAAATAAGAGGAGTGTAGGCGGTTTGTACGGCGCAGCCGGAAAAAACTGCGCATAGAATAAGCAAAACCAACGTATACGCTATTAGCTTTCGTAATTTGAAAAACATAAAATATCCCCTTGTGAATATTAAAATGTGCTTAAGTCAATTTGTGGAAAGAAGAAGTGTTTAACGCGCGTTTTGGTGGTCTGCAAGCTTTTTATCGGGTTTTCTTATACTGAGCTTTTTATATAAAAGGTCGTAAATAATTATAGAACTGAAATGCGCTATAATAACGCAGCATATTATATCAAAAACAGAGTTTATAATATTGAGGGAGTAGGTAAAAGTAGCGACAAAATCAAAATTTGAGCCGCTTTGAATTAAAAAAAGATAATCGCCGCAGAAATTGGCCGCGCTGCCTAGCACGGCGTAAATTATAAGCATTATCCATCTGTTGGGCGCATTTTTTTTATCCATAAGCCAAAAGCCCAGCGCTCCTAAAAGGCCCATGGGTATTCCGGCGACAGACGGCATAATATTATAGCGGCATAGGGGTATAAAGGAAAGAGCGGCAACAGCGCAAAAGGCAGCGGCGGTGAGATAGGCGCATATCAAACGGGGCAAAGAACGCTTGGACGAGCGCCCAGAGGCGCATTGCATATGCGCCGCGCAGAGCGCGCCTTCAATAATGAACCCGCTTTGCGCACCTTTTTCACCGCACAAAGCGCAGACGTCCGGTTCAATATCCGCAGCCTTTAAAAATTCCGCTATAGTTTCCAATAGCTTTACGCATAACGCCGCGGTTTTGGCATTCGGAGAAGCAAAAAAGGAGATATAATAAAACATACCGTCCCATTCATGAGAAAATAATTCCTGCTCGTTTAAAAATTCAAGGCTACTACTTTTGGCGTCTTCTGAAAGCGTGATTTTTCTGGCTTTAATAGAAGCGCTTTGGGAATAGCGCCTGGAAGAAGTAGTAGTATATTTTTTTTCAGTCTGCGGAGGGATAGCCTTGTGCGTTTGTGCGTTTACAATTGCTATGTCCAATTCGTTAGCCTGTTCTAAAGCTAAGTCCTGCTCGGAATTAAGTATTTCGGAATTATTGCAGAAGAAATTTTTAATTTCTTCAGAAAGAGAATACACATATGCGCCCTGCTTTTGGTTAAAGGGGAATTTGATTTCAATATTATTTTCCGTAAGCTCGACAGTAAATGGATATTCTTGTATATAAAGCCGACATATGCCGTTTTTAAACTGTTCAGACGTGATATTCGCAAAGCTTTCCTGAAAACTCATTATTTCCTTCATCCCAAAAATCAAGTTGTTAATATTATAATAATTGTTGCCTAAAAAATCAAGATAAAATACGGTAAATAAAAGCAAAATTGAATTTTAACCGTAATATTTATGTTTTATTCATAATTAGTAAGGGGACATGAATTCAAAAAGGTATAATTTCGCCGTCATTGCACTCTGATTCATGCATATAAGAGAACGGCGTTTTAACGCATATATTTCATTTTGATGGGTACGCGCCGGTTAGTTATATGCTATAATAAATTGCGGGAGGGACAAAAAACTATGTATGACGTAGGTTTAATACTTGAAGGCGGAGGAATGCGCGGAGTGTATACAGCCGGCGTGCTGGATTTCTTTTTGGATAAAAATATAGAATTTTCGTCATGTTACGGCGTTTCAGCAGGTGCGTGTCACGCGTGCAGCTATCTTTCAGGACAGAGAGGGCGTGCGTTTGCCACAAATGTGGATTTTTTAAAGGATAAGAGATATTGCAGCGTGCACAGTCTTGTTACTACGGGCGATTTATTCGGCGTTGAAATGCTATATGATATTATTCCAAATAAGCTTATTCCATATGACTATCAGGCATTTGAAAAAAATCCATGCCGTTTTTACGCTGTTGCAACAAATTGCAGGACGGGCAAGCCTGAATATTTTAGAATTAAAGATATGCACGAGGATATAAAGGCAGTACGAGCCAGCAGTTCGCTTCCTCTGCTGGCCAGACGGGTAATTATAAATAATGAGGAGTATCTGGACGGCGGAATTTCCGATTCAATACCGTTGAAAAAATCCATAATGGACGGAAATGCAAAGAATGTGCTTGTGCTTACCAGAGATAAAAGCTATAGAAAGAGACCAAACAAGCTGGCCAGGATAATACGCTTAAAATACAGCGACTGCCCTGAGCTGATAAAACGGCTGGAAGAAAGGCATGACAACTATAATCAGACGCTGGATTTTATACATCAGAAAGAGGATGAGGGCAGCGTATTTGTAATACGTCCTAAACAGGCTGTGCATATAGGCCTTTTGGAAAAGGACCGGGATAAATTAGAGGCGCTTTATAAAGACGGCTATAACGATGCTCAGAATGCGTATCCTGAATTAAAGAGTTTTTTGGAGAACGGTTAAAATTAGAGCAGCTTAGGAAAGTATAAAACGCTCCCCTATAATTGTTAATATTTTAACAATTATAGGGGAGCGTTTTGAAATTATATAGATTTATATAGGGCAATTATAAACTCTGGAGTATAACAGAGCTTTTATTTCCTCAAACTCATTTTGGCTTATAGGCCTGCCTGAGGTCATTATTTGCATATTTAAAGGCTTTCGTCCTTTGGAAACCGGCGGCATTATATATGGATATTCGTTTAAAAAGAAATTATTGCGCTTATAAAATTCTATTCGTCTTGCAGAAATTTGGTCCTTAGGCAGCTCCACTTCCAAACACAAGGGCTTTTTCAGCTTGTCAGTCAGCTCCTTAAGCATTTTTGAGCCTAAGCCGCAGTTTCTGTACTCACTATTTACAGCGAAATGCTCGATAAATACTGTTGAGCTAAAATTCCAAACCGCTATAAATGCTTTTATAGTCTGAGCTTCGCTGTTTCTGAAGGCGTAAATTTGATATTCGGGTACCTCTAAAAGAGCTTTCTGTTCTTCAAAGGGCCGGTATTCGTCCTTTGGAAAGCTGTCCTTCATTATTTCAAATACGTTTTCAAAATCATCTGCTCTAAGCTTTTCCAGCATTATTAATAGCTCCTTTCTTTAAAATATAGAGGCGCGCCGGCGGTATTCAGCCCAGCTTATCTCCGTTTTCTGTCTTTTGCTCAGGCGTAATTAGAATCACTCCGCTTTTGGAGTATACGCCCAGCACCAATACCTCCGAAATAAAGTCTGCAATTTGCTTTGGGGGAAGATTTACTACTGCAAGCACCTGCCTACCTATTAATTCAGACGGGCTGTAATTTTGGGTTATTTGAGCGGAGGAGCTTTTAATTCCTATTTTATTACCTAAATCAATTTTCAGCTTATATGCGGGCTTTTTGGCGTTTTTGAAGGGCAGCGCGCTTATAATCGTTCCTACGCGGATATCCAGTTTTATAAAATCATCAAAGGTTGCCATTATAGTATCCTTTTTATAAAATAATTAAGGCGTCCTTAAAAAGACGCCTTAAAGAGCATTATATCCGTTTACAATCAGGCCAGTTTGGAAGCAAGCTGTGATTTCTTGCGGTTTGCGGCATTTTTATGGATTACGCCTTTAGCCGCGGCCTTATCTATAGCGCTTGATACTTGAGGCAGCATAGAAGCGGCAAGCTCTTTATCTCCCGATGCGACGGCAGCGTCATATTTTTTAATAACCGTTTTAAGCGCGGATTTGATAGAACGGTTGCGCAGATTTTTCTTATTGTTCACCAAAATCCGTTTTTTCGCCGATTTGATGTTAGCCATGGATTCACCCCCTCTGCTGCGTTGACTAATACATGTTAGCACAAATATTTATTTAGCGCAATAGTTTTTTTGCATAATTGAAATTATATTTGGCTAAAATGCGGTTTATAGAAGATTTCAGCGTAAATGGAGTGATTGACAATGTCTTTAAGAACGGATTTAGCTAAAGAAGCGTTTGAGTATCATACCTCGCGGGGCGGCGTATCCGACGGCATAAAATCAGAGAGCCGGTCAATTAATAAGGATATAAAGGTGACGAAGGTGGAAATTCTTACTGACGAGGCCGCTAAAAGGTTGGATAAGCAAAAGGGGACATATATAACGATAAACGCCGAATATATTGCCAACAGGGATTCGGAGCATCACGGGCTTATAGGCAAAGCTGTATCAGAGCAGCTTAAGGAATTGCTGCCCAGGCCTGAGAAGGGGAAAACGGTATTGGTTGTGGGCCTGGGAAATGCAAAAATGACGCCCGACGCGCTTGGACCTAAAACAGTAAATAAGCTTATGGTTACGCGGCATTTGTTAAAAATGATACCTGATCAGGTGGACAGCCGGGTAAATTCTGTCTGCGCCATAGCGCCCGGAGTATTGGGAGCGACCGGCATAGAAAGCTCTGATATAATTTCTGCGCTGTGCGAAAAAATAAATCCTCAGTATGTTATAGCTATAGATTCTCTTGCCGCCGCCAGCGTTCAACGGATAAGAGATACTATTCAGATGAGCAATACGGGTATAGCGCCGGGCGCGGGCGTAGGGAATAAGCGCTGCGGAATCAATAGGGAGACTTTGGGAATCCCGGTGTACGCTTTGGGTATTCCCATGGTAGTTTACGCATCCTCGGTGCTTGAAGATTTTTTGGAGCGCAGTAACGACGGAAGGCTGCGCCTTTCGGCAGAGGACTATATAAATGAAAATATTAAGGAGCTGATAGTTACCCCCAAGGAAATAGATATTATTATTGAGGATTGTTCACGCATGCTGGCGGACGGGCTGAATTTGGCGCTGCACGACGGGGTTAATATGGAGGAGATTAGGGATTTTATGTACTAAGTAATATAATAGAAATGTCCGGCATAAAAATATCTATGTAATTTACTTGAGAAGAGGGGATATTTATGCTGGGAAATAAAATCTTTTCCTTTTTTAAGACTGCCGTAAAATTTACGGTTTTAATATCAGTCGTGCTTTTTTTAATAAGCAAGCCTGCTTCAACAGATTCCTTAAGCGTTCAGGCGGATTACTACGCCCAGCCTAAAAGCGCCTTTTCAAGGGTGCTGGACAGGCTGGGCGCTATTGCGGGCCGGGTTATTTTCGGGGTGGACGTTTCTTCCCCCGCCTCCATAGTTAAAGGCAGCTTTCCAGACGACGAATTATCCCTTTGGGCGCCTGAGGACGATATTATTTTCGGCGGGGAAGAAATTTCGGACAGTCTGAAAATGGAGGTAGAGAAGATAACTGAGGGCTTGAAATTGGAGCCTTTGGATTTAAAGGGAGAAAAGGAAGATATAAAGATACTTATATATCACACGCATAATGACGAATCCTTTAAGAAGCAGGCGGACGACGTATATAAGGAAACGAGCGAAGGACGTACATATGACCAGGAATACAGTATTGTTAAGGTGGGCGAGGTATTGACCCAGCAGCTTACCGATATGGGCTATACGGTTATTCATGACAAGACAGACCATATTTCTCCCGGATTTTATACCGCCTATGAGCGCTCTCTAAAAACGGTGGAAAAGCATTTAAAGGAGGAGGGAGAATTTGATTTGGTTATCGACCTTCACAGAGATGCGTATAACACCGTTAAAAAGCCGGTCAATACGGCGGAGGTAAACGGCAGGGATGCGGCCAGAATAATGTTTGTTATAGGTACGGCTGAGGGTACTGAGGGGAATAGATTTGACATTAAGCCCAACTGGCAATATAATTTAAAGATAGCGCAGACCCTTACCGATTATCTGAACGGCATGAACGATTATTTGTGCAAGGATGTCAATATGAAGACCAACAGGTACAATCAGCATTTATGCGATGGTTCGGTATTAATTGAGATGGGCAATCATTATAACACATTAGAAGAAGTAATGTATTCCGCCGAGCTTCTGGCCGAGGCTATAGATATGCTGTTTTCGGCGGAGAGTTGAAAGGACTGATACAAATGATTAATAAAAGCATAGGTTTTTTCGATTCCGGAGTAGGAGGCTTGAGCGTGCTTAAGGATGCGTGCTCGCTGATGCCTGAAGAAAATTATATTTATTACGGCGATTCTGCAAACGCGCCGTATGGCGAAAAAAGCCGTGAGGAAATTTTTGAGCTTACCATGCGCGGCATAGGATATCTTATGTCAAACGATATAAAAGCGCTGGTGATAGCATGCAATACGGCTACCAGCGCGGTTATAGACGAGTTGCGCAAAGAAGTGGATATTCCCGTTATAGGAATGGAGCCGGCAATAAAGCCGGCGCTTGCGGCGGTAGAGGGCAAGGTGCTTATGATGGCTACTCCCGCTACAATTAAGCTGGAGAGATATAATAATCTTCTTGAACGCTTTAATGCGCGCGAGAGGGTTGTAAATCTGGCGTGCAATAAATTGGCGGGAATGATAGAGCATAATGTGCTTAGCCGCAGCGACGAGCTCAATAATTATCTTTGCGAAATCCTGGCTCCCTATAGAAATTTGGGCATTGAAGCAATAGTGCTGGGATGCACGCATTATGTGTTCATCAGAGAGGATATTAAAGAGGCCTTTGGGCAGAATGTTTTGCTCTTTGACGGCAATAGAGGGACGGTAAACCGACTGAAAAGCGTTTTGGAGGAAAAAGGTATAAAGCGTTCACCCGATGCAGGAAAGGGAGCGGTTGTTTTAAATTCCTCAAGCGACGACCAATTCAGCATGAAGACCTATTCCAAGCTGTTTTATGGAAGATGAAATTATGCCTGAATATATAATATGGGATTGGAACGGAACGCTCCTGGACGACAGCGAGGCTTCCCTTGAGGCCATGAATAATGTTTTGGATAAATACGGCATGAAGCGTTTAAGCCGCCGGCGCTATATGGATATATTCACTTTTCCAGTAGTGGAATATTATAAATTAGTGGGTTTTGATTTATCCAAGCTTTCATTTGAGGAACTGAGCGCTGCATATGTTGAAGAATACGCCGGGCTTTCAGAGGCGTGTGCGCTTACTAGGGGCGCCTGGGAAGTATTGGATAGTTTTAAGAACAGAGGATTAAAGCAGATATTGCTTTCCGCTTCTGAAAAGGGAACGCTTTTGAGGCAGGCTAAGGCGCTTGGTGTGGATACATATTTTTATCATATAATAGGCGCCGATAATATTCATGCTTATGGGAAGGCTAAGCTGGCGGCGGATTTTATTAAAGCGAGCGGCTTAAAGGGGGAAGACGGCGTTTTGATAGGGGATACTCTGCATGACTATGAGACGGCGCTGAGTATTAACTGCCGCTGCATTCTGTATTTTTCAGGGCATCAGAGCAGGGACAGGCTTGTTAAATGCGGTTCAACGGTTATAGACAGACTTACAGAATTAATAAATTTAATTTAGCGGCTGGTTGCTTTTATTATATCATATGGTATAATAAAGCAAGTATAGAGGACTGTTTTTTTGTACTATTAAAAAACGCGCGTGTTAAGAAGCGTTTTAGATGATAATTAGGGTGGATAATATGGGAAAATTGCCCGCTGGGAACTCCGCCGGCATAATAACGCTTTTTAAGGCGTTTTGGCGGCGCGGCTTGGAGCAGAGGCTTATAATTATATGCGTGGCCAGCATATTTATGACGGCTTATGTAGCTGGAGTAGTATGCGGCGTTACGGCCATTATATTTTTGATTAGAAAAAAAACCAGGACGGCGTTTTTGCGTTCTCCGGGTTTTTTGTATGCCTGCATTTTCTGCGGCGTAGGGGTTGTAGGCTCATTGCTTACTCGAAACTGGCTTGGCCTGGCGGGTACGGTATTCGTGCTGTTTCCCATGCTGGTGGTTTATATAACAGCGGCTTCCTTTTTGGATAGAGAATTGATTCATATTTGCTTCAGGAGCATATGCGTATTAAGCATAGCCGTAGTTTTTATAGGAATAATTCAGCTTTTTATTAAAGGGGCGAATTACAGGCCGGAGGCTACTTTCCATAATCCGAATCTTCTGGCCAACGCGCTTTCCTTAGTGCTTATAACCGCGGTAGCGGCGTTTGTGGACGTATACGATAAGAAATATAATATGCTTTACGCGGCCGCGTTGACTTTCTGCGCGGCGGGCGTGCTTTTTACTCAATGCCGCACGGCTATTCCAAGCATTGCCGCCGCTGGCCTGATTGTGCTGCTGGCCATGAGAAAATATAAAATGGCGGTTATTTATTCGGGCGGCTGCGCGGCAGTACTTCTGGTTGCTTTATTTAATTTTGAGCACATTCCAAGGCTGCTGAACGTGGAAGAAAATTGGTATGAGCGCATGGATATAATAACCGTGGCGCTGGAGGGATTTTTAGAGAGACCTATTTTAGGAGGCGGGCCCTTCTATTTCAGAATATACGGTCATGGCCTTATGTCTCGCAATTATTTGCATGCTCATAACCTGTTTGTTAATTTTCTGCTTGATTTTGGCGTCGCCGGCACAGGTTCCATGATTATAATGTTCGGCGAACAGCTTAAGGAGGTATTTGCGTCCTTTAAAAGAAAGAAAAGAGCCTGCGCGGAAATCTCAGCCGTGGCCGGATGCTTGATATATACTGTGGCGCACGGCATGCTGGACGTTACGGCGTTTAACGTTCAAACGGGGCAATTATTGCTTTTTATAATTGCAACGGGGATTGCGGCTGCGCGCTTGAATAGGGAAGCCGATAACCCTTCGCTCCTCGCTTCCGAGGCTGTTTATTTTCCTGAAAAAGAGCAATAATATTATTAAAATGCGGTTCGTCCGGTCCGGAGGTTGTATAAATGATACTTACGGTATGCGTCAATCCATGCATAGATAAAACTATAACTGTCAACGGTATTATTATGGGACAGTATAACAGGATTGTAGACAGTATGCTTAATCCCAGCGGAAAAGGCGTAAATGTAGCCGTAACCTTATCTCGTTTAGGAGGTCAGGCATTTTTAACGGGCTTTAATTACCAAAGCAACGGAGGTATTTTAACTGAATTGCTGGATAAGGAAAGCGTTCCTTATGAATTTGTATATTCTGCCGGGGAAATCCGAACAAATATAAAAGCCATAGATATCCAGAGCGGCATTATGACTGAATTTAACGAGAGCGGGCGTTTTGCCGGAGAGGATAAAAAGGACCAGCTTGAGGCTTTGGTGGAACGCTGGGCGGCTCAATGTGATGTGGCTGTGTTTTCAGGCAGCCTTCCGCCCGGCTGCGAGCCTTCATATTACGCTAGGCTTATGAATAAATGCCCTAAGGCCAAATGTGTTTTGGACGCGAGCGGAGAAGCCTTTGAGGCCGGGCTGGAGTTTAAGCCGTATTTGGTAAAGCCTAACAGCTATGAATTGTCCCTTCATGCTAAAAGAGAGCTTTTAACTCCTAGGGAGCATTTGGATGCGGCTCTTGAATTGACGCGCGGGGGTATTAATATAGTCTGCGTTTCAATGGGGAAAAACGGAGCGCTTATTACCGACGGGTTAAAGGCGTATTACGCTCCGCCTGTTCAGGTGCGCGTAAAATCTACCGTAGGCGCCGGGGACGCTATGGTCGCCGGATGCGTTAAGGGCATAAGCGACGGGCTGGATATGAAGAACTTTTTTATTCAGGGAGTAGCCGCGGCTACAGCGTGCGTGCTTACCGAGGGCACTGCTCCTATGCTTAAAGAGGATTTTGAGCATATGCTTCCCAGAGTAGAGATTGAGGAAATGGAGATTTGAAAATATGAATGCGCATAAGGCGGGTTTTGCCGCTATTATTGGTAGGCCGAACGTAGGAAAGTCAACCCTGCTTAACAGGCTGCTTGGCCAAAAAATAGCTATAGTTACTCCCAGAAGCCAGACAACGCGGAATCTTATCAAGGGGATTCTTACAAAGCCGGAATATCAAATAGTCTTTTTGGATACGCCCGGCATACATAAACCCAAGAACAAGCTGGGCGAATATATGATGAAGGAACAGAAAAGCTCGGTTGACGGAGTGGACTGCGTTATAGCTATGCTGGCTGCCGACGAATTCTTCGGTCCGCTGGACAGGGAGATGCTTACGGGGCTTTCAAGGCTGCAATGCCCTGTTTTTGTAGTGATAAATAAAAAAGATGCGGCTGAGCGTGAACAGGTTGAAGCGCTTAAGGCCAAGGCTCTGGAATGCGCGCGAATAGACGAAGTATTCGAGCTGAGCGCGCTTAAGGACGAAAACATCGACTCTCTTTTGCGGGCGGTAATAAAGGCTATGCCTGAAGGACCAGAGTTTTTTCCTGACGATATAGTAAGCGATTATCCTGAAAAATTTCTGGTATCCGAGGTTATAAGGGAAAAAATGCTTATGCTGCTTAAGGAGGAAGTGCCGCACGGCGTGGGAGTGGAAATAGAAAAGATGCAGCAGCGCTCTAATGGGACTATTTATATCCTGGCCGACATTATGTGCGAGAGAGATTCGCATAAGGGTATAATCATAGGGAAGAATGGCTCTATGCTGAAAAGAATAGGCGCTGAAGCGCGGACAGAATTGGAAGAGCTGTTTCAATGCCAGATATATCTTGAATTGTTTGTAAAGGTTCAAAAGGATTGGCGTAATTCCAGGAGTGTTTTAAAGCAGCTGGGCTATTCAGGCAAATAATCGCCGTATTGTCTGACTGCGCGCTGGCAAAATTTATATACTCATATTCCTTTATTTATAGCGCAAAATATAAATAAAGGAGGGATAGCTATGGATAAAAAGTTAGATGAGGCGCTTTGGAAGCTTTTTATGAAGACGGGCGATCCGCTTTATCTTAATACCCGTTCGGCTCTAAGGGAGAGAAAGGATAAAAAAGGCTGAGCAGGAGCAAAAGCGCCCGTTTTATAATTAACGGAGGTAAGATTAAGTCAGAATGGGCGAATTAAAGACGGAGGGTATAGTTTTAAGACATGCGGATTATAAGGACGCAGACCGCATGCTTACCCTGCTTACTCCCGACTGCGGGCTTATAAGCGTTTCCGCCAGAGGAATACGCAAACAAAATGCCAAGCTTCGTTTTGCTGCGGAGCTTTTTACATACGGCAGCTATGTGCTCAGCGACAGAGGCGGGCGGTATGCCTTAACCGGATGCTCATTAATAAACAGCTTTTATCCCTTGAGAGAAGATATTGATAAAATGTGCGCGGCGTCAGCCATGGTGGAGATGGCTAACTATGCCGGGACGCAGCAGCCTCAGTTTGAGCTGTTTGAGCTGCTGAGGGGGTGCCTTTACGCACTATGCGGCAATTCTCCCAAGGCCATGCTGGCGCTTTTTTCGGCGCGGCTTTTGAATATCAGCGGTTATATGCCCGACTTTAAGCATTGCCTTGAATGCGGTAAACCAGCGGATTGCTTTTTGCCTGGAGAGGGCGGAATATGCGACGGTTGCGCCGCCAAGATTAGCGGAGCAGGCTGGATAAAGCAGGAAAAGGGGACTGCGGATTTTATTGAGGGCTGCGTTTATTCAGAGAGCGAAAGCTTTATAAATGAAGCTGCACCTGCGACAGTTGACAATGCGTTTTTGATTCTTATACGCCATATACAGCTGTGCTTTGACCATCAATTTAAAAGCGCGGCATATTTTATTAAATAGCGCAGTAAATTTAAAAATTTTATTAATTTTGCAGGATATTATTCATTATATTATTATTTTAAGCCAGAAAGGCGCAAAATATAGTTGTGTTTTTTTGTTAATTGTATTATTATACCTTAGGTGCTTAAAGGAGCGTCGGCCGTTTATGTATGCACACCTTTGGGGCCGGCATGAAATTCGCCATAAAGCAGTTGTCTGCTTTTAGATTTTAATTAGGAGGAATACCGTTGATGAGTAAAAAGTATGTTTACCTTTTCAGCGAGGGAGATGCCAGCATGCGCAATCTCCTGGGTGGCAAAGGCGCGAACCTTGCCGAAATGACGGGGCTGGGTCTGCCCGTGCCTCAGGGCTTTACGGTTACTACCGAAGCTTGCACAAAATATTATGAGGACGGCAAGCGTATTTCTGACGATATCGTAGCCCAGATTGAAGAAGCTCTGGCTAAGACCGAGGAAATATGCGGCAAAAAATTTGGAGACGTAAGCAATCCGTTTTTGGTGTCAGTTCGTTCGGGCGCGCGCGCCTCTATGCCGGGCATGATGGATACCATCCTTAATCTTGGCCTTAACGACCAGACTGTTGTAGGCCTTGCCAGGCTTACCAATAACGAGCGTTTTGCTTATGACAGCTACCGCAGATTCATAACCATGTTTTCAGACGTTGTTATGGAAATAGACCGCATGAAGTTTGAGCATGTTCTGGACAGAGTTAAGCAGGAGAAGGGCTATAAGTTTGATACCGACCTTACTGCTGAGGATTTGAAGGCGATTTGTGAAGAATATAAGGCCATTTATCTTGAAAATAAGGGACAAGCCTTCCCGCAGGAGCCTAAGGAGCAGATGCTGGAGGCTGTTAAGGCGGTATTCCGTTCCTGGGATAATCCCCGCGCTATTGTTTATCGCCGTATGAATGATATCCCCGGCGACTGGGGCACGGCGGTAAACGTACAGGCCATGGTATTTGGAAATATGGGCAACGATTCGGGAACAGGCGTGGCCTTTACCCGTAACCCTTCAACCGGAGAGCGCAAGCTGTACGGCGAATATCTTATGAACGCTCAGGGCGAGGACGTTGTTGCCGGTATCCGTACTCCCCAACCAATAAGCGAGCTTAAGAATACGAATGAAGCGGTTTACAACCAGTTTGCTCAGATAGCTGAGACCCTTGAAAAGCATTACCGCGATATGCAGGATATGGAGTTTACCATCGAAAAAGGCAAGCTTTACATGCTGCAGACCCGTAATGGAAAGCGTACTGCCGCCGCTGCTATTAAGATTGCCGTTGACCTTGTAAACGAAGGCATGATAAGCAAGGAAGATGCGGTTATGAATATCGACCCCAAGCAGCTTGACGCTTTATTGCATCCTCAATTTGAGGCTGCCGCTCTTAAAAAGGCTAAGCCTATAACTAAGGGCCTGCCTGCTTCCCCCGGAGCTGCCTGCGGCCAGGTTTGCTTTACTGCTGACGCCGCTATTGCTTCGGCTAAGGCTGGCAATAAAGTCGTGCTGGTAAGATTGGAGACCAGCCCCGAGGATATCGAGGGAATGTATGCTTCCCAGGGCATTTTGACTGTTCGCGGAGGCATGACCTCTCATGCTGCGGTTGTTGCCCGCGGAATGGGCACCTGCTGTGTAGCGGGCTGTGGAGATATCGTTATTGACGAGGCTGCCGGCACCTTTACTGTAGGCGGCAAGACATATAAAGAGGGCGACTATATTTCTCTGGACGGCAGCACGGGTAATGTTTACGGCGAGGCTATTCCTACTGTTGACGCCAGCGTGTCAGGCGATTTCGGAACTATTATGGGCTGGGCGGACAGCATTCGCACAATGAAGGTTCGCACTAATGCCGATACTCCCCGCGATGCGCTTAAGGCTGTGGAATTTGGCGCTGAGGGCGTTGGACTGTGCCGTACCGAGCACATGTTCTTTGATGAGGACAGGATTCCCGCCATGCGCGAAATGATAGTCAGCAAAACAGAGGAGCAGCGCAGAGCCGCTCTGGCAAAATTGCTGCCCTTCCAGAAGAAGGACTTTATGGGCATATACGAGGCTATGCAGGAGCGTCCGGTTACCATCCGTTTCCTGGATCCCCCGCTGCATGAGTTCCTGCCTACCGAGAAAGAGGACATTGAAGCTCTGGCTAAGGAGATGAATCTTTCTTACGACCAGCTTAAGGCTACTATTGATTCCCTGCATGAATTCAACCCCATGCTTGGACACCGCGGCTGCCGCCTGGCGGTTACCTATCCTGAAATTGCCGAAATGCAGACCCGTGCGGTTGTAGAAGCGGCTATAGAAGTGGGGCAGGCTACGGGCAAAACCATAGTTCCCGAAATAATGATTCCGCTGGTGGGTGAAGTCAAGGAGCTTAAGTATGTTAAGGATGTAGTTATGGCTACCGCTCAGAAGGTTATGGAGGAAAAGGGTGTTCAGCTCAAGATAATGGTTGGAACCATGATTGAGATACCCCGCGCCGCGCTCCTGGCTGACGAAATTGCCCAGGAGGCTGAATTCTTCTCCTTTGGTACTAACGACCTTACTCAGATGACTTTCGGCTTCAGCCGCGACGACGCCGGAAAGTTCCTGGATGATTATTATGCCAAGAAGATATATGAATTTGACCCATTTGCGCGTCTGGACCAGCATGGTGTTGGCAAGCTGGTGAAAATGGCCGCAGAGCTTGGCCGCAAGACTCGCCCCGATATCAAGCTGGGTATCTGTGGAGAGCATGGCGGAGACCCGTCGACAGTTAAATTCTGCTATGAAGTGGGTCTCAATTATGTTTCCTGCTCGCCTTTCAGAGTGCCCATTGCCCGTCTTGCCGCTGCTCAGGCTAGGATTGCAGAGCTTCGGGCTAAGAAATAATTTAATAGTATTTAAAGCCGTGCATTTGAAAAATCACGGCTTTATTTTTATTTTCCAATTACCCTCAGTTTATAAAGAACTATACGGTCAGAAAGCATATTGAATCTGCGTTGGGCAACGCTGCTTTTGCTTAGGGCACGTGCGGTACGCGTCGTTCAAACGTTTTGCAGGATGAGGATTTCATCATTCTGATTTTAGGTTCTCAGCCGGAGATTTTCAGGGCGGACGGTTGAGGAGCATTTAACGCCTGTCCATTGAGGATAACGAAAGAATTGAAAAAGCTATTCCGTTATTAGACGTATAGTTTCTTATAATTGAGGATATTTGAGGTGGAACATGATTAGTACGATTGTTTTGGAGGGGGACTCTCATACCTGGGGGCAGGGAGTTGACGGCGAGCGGCATTTTTCGCCTCCTGCTCAGGGCGGAGAAAAACGCCTTATGCCTTTTATCTATCCATGCTATGCTAATAGGTTAAGAGAAAAAATAAATGCCTTGACGGATTCCTCGGCGGATGAATATGAGCCTAAACGGAGCGGCGTATACAGGCTTTTCTGTGAAGCCGGGCTTTTTCGCATCCAAATATTGGCCGCAGATATCGGCGGAAGGCTGCAATCTGGACAAACCGAAATATATTTGGATGGGAGGCTGTGTTTTAATATAGTGCTTGATGAGAAAAAGCCGTACGTTATAATACCGTTATTCTGTAATTCAGGAATGCATGAGCTTATTGTTAAGGATATTCTGGGAGATAATATTATCTATAGGATAGAGGCATACGCCGGGAATTATGCTGTAATAAATTCTGGAATAGGCAGTACCTCTCTATCAGCGTATTTAAAGAGTTATTGGCAGGAATATGTATGCGTCTATAAGCCTAAAATTATTATAGGCGAGGCCAATACCATAAACGACTGGCTTTCGGGGCAAAGCCCGGAGGAATACCGCTCATCTCTTTTTAGCCTTATAGAGCGGTCTGATGATTTGGGCGCAGTATTAATAATGCATACAACCGCTCCTATACGGGGGGCTCAGAAAGAGCCGTGGAGCGCATGGGAGTATGAGACGTATATAGAGCAGGTGAAAAGGGCGGCCCAAAGCAGGAAAATACCTCTTGCTGATACAAACGCGCGCGTAAAAGCTGAAATAAGTATGGGCAAGGAGGTTTTTTGGGACGATTGGCATGTGAATGAATACGCTCACGGCATATATGCTGAGGAAATAATAAATTACTTGAAAGATTACCTATAAAAACAGTAAATTATATTGCATAAAAGCTGCAAATGTAGTACTATATAAAAAGCGTTAGCGTATAAAATATGGCGCGGCTCATAAATGCTGAATTTGCGTTTTCGTTTCGCTGCTTTGGCTTCCGGCATGTTAGATAAATGCCGTACGGATGCCATGCAGGGGTGTGAATTAAATTCTTTTGATTCTATGGCTTCAGCTTAGTACAGTTTGACTGTTTTCGGGTCAAAGAGGCTGTGCCAGAATATGCAAACTGAGAATAGAGCAGAAAAAAATCAAATTGCCAGGAGCTGAAGCAAAATATATTTTATATGCCAATGCAGCAGATTATTGATTATAATATCTAAGAGGTAAGGCTTGAGTACGAGGTCATATAGATTAGGTTTAAGATTTTATATTTTTTTAATTATTGTTATTGCCGTTATAGTCGGGCTGTGTTTTTTGCTGTTCGTACCTAGTAAAAGTTATGTTAGATATGGCAGCATGTCTGCTTCGGGGTTCTGTGATGCTGCTGTAATATATGATGAGCAGCTTGTTTCCGTACCTGAAAATGACCGTTTGATATACCGGGCGGCGGAGGGGGAGCTGGTAACAAAGGGCCAGACGTTAGCAAGCTTGTATAAAAAGGGATATGTTGTTTCAGCTGTAAAGGATTTATGGGAGCTTCAAAAAAGCATTGTTTTAGCTCAGGAAAGCGAAACTATAAAGGATATATATAAGCCCGAGCTAGTGCAGTATGATTTGGATATTGAAAAGACTCTTAAAAGTCTTCAGGACTATGAGGAGGGGGATTTATCATATTTTGAATTAAACGCAGAGCTTATACGCTTAATGGAAGAGAGACAGCAATACATACGCGACAATTTTTCTCCCAGCGATTCGGTAGCGCTGCTTTATGAGGACGAGAAAGAGCGTGCCGCGGCTTTGAGCGGCTGGCAGGAAGAAGTGCTTTCGCCTGCGGACGGATATATATCCTGGTTTGCGGACGGTTTTGAGGACAGCCTGAACGCTTCCGCTTTATCAAACGTTACAGCATCCCTTATAAAGCAGGCCTTAAACGGGAATAATCCGGTAAATAATCGCAGAGATGGTGAAATAGCCAAAATAATAAGCCCTGAAAAGTTCTATATCGCCGCAATTTGCGATAATCAGGCCATTACAGCTGGAGCGGAAACTGAAATATATATTTCGGGCGTAGATGGCGCTTTTAACGCCCGCGTATACGATGTTTTAAACGAGAGAGAACGGGTTGTTATATTTGAAATTAGTGGAGAGGTCGATAGAGTGCTTGGACTGCGTTCGGTAAAAATAAGCGTGAATTCTCCCATAAACGAGGGATTCATAGTGCCGTCCGGCTTTATAAGAGAGGATGAACAGGGCCAGTATATATATATACTAGACGATAAGGGGCAGAAAAACGCCGTATATGTGAACCGGCTGGCAGAGGAGGACAATTCAACATTAATTGCTGCGAAAAGCGGCGAATTGCCTTTAAATGGCGTTATATATAATAAATAATGAGTTTTTTAATGCTGATTAAGTGGTGAACAGAAGTGAAATTATTATGGATTTGAAGCAGAATATAGAAACGCTTAGGGAACGTGTAAAAAGTGCTTGTGAGCAGGCTGGGCGTGAAACGGATGAAATAACTATAGTAGCCGCTAGCAAAACTAGGAGCGCTCAGGAAATAAATCAGGCTTTGTCTCTGGGCATACCGGCCTATGGAGAAAACAGGGTGCAGGAGCTGATTGAAAAATATCCAAATATAACAAGTGCGGGACAAGCATTTTTCATTGGACAATTACAAAGTAATAAGGTAAAATATATAGTTGATAAAGTCAGTCTGATTCAATCGGTGGACAGGCTGTCTTTGGCCGAGGAGATAAACCGTCAGGCGCGGAAATGTCAAATAGTTATGCCTGTGCTTATAGAAATAAATATAGGCCGGGAGGCTTCCAAGGGCGGTCTTGAGCCGAAAGACGAGGTTTTGAAAGAATTTTGCGACAGACTTATGAATCTGCCGGCGGTTAAGCCCAGCGGGCTTATGACAGTAGCGCCTATTGCGGCCGAAACATCCTTAAGGCGTAAATGCTTTGAGGAAATGTATAAGCTGTATGAGGTATTCTGCGGGCATATGGGACTAAAGAAAGCCGTGCTTTCCATGGGTATGAGCGAGGATTTTTTTGAGGCCATATTGGAAGGCAGCAATATGATACGTCCGGGCCGCGCTTTATTCGGAGAAAGAAAATAATTAATAAATATATAGGAGCGTATGAGAAATGGGCAAGGGTATAAATAAGATGCTGGAAATTATCGGGGTATCCAAGGAGGATGAGGAGGATTTCGATAATACCTTCGAGGAGGACGAGGACGAAGAGGATATGGATGAACAGGACGGCATCACCGTTACTACAAACAGGTACCCCCGTTCTTCATCGGGCGGCAGCCAGACAAGCAGTTCCCGTTATGCCAGAAGAGAAAGCAAAAGGGAGGAAGTAAGCATGAATAGCCACGATTATAGTCAAACGGACGATATATATGAAGCGCGCCGGAAGAGGTCTAGGCTTTCCTCTATTCAAGGCGGCGCTAACTCGCATACTATGCTGATTCATTCGCCCGCTACATATACTGAATCGCAGGAACTTGTTCTTCAGCTTAAGCAGAACAAGCAGATAATAATAAAATTGGATTCCATTGAAAAGGAAATAGCGCAGCGCATATTAGATTTTATGAGCGGAGCGGCTTTTGCGCTGGAGGCTCAGGTTACCAAAATCTCCAAGGGGATTTATTTATTCACTTCTACTGATACCAAGATAGAAAAGCCTGAGAGAGATAAGGAACAGGAGCCGAGCGCGGATGGCTTTTTAGTGCTGGATGAGAGCGATAGATACAGGCAATGAAATTGAGGGGATAAGCCGTGGAGGATAAAAGCAGACGTCAGAACGCCGAATTTTCCAAAGTAAAAAATGGATATGCGGCCTCTGAGGTGGATGCGGAAATGGATAGGCTGTGCGGAAGAATCGAAATGCTTCAGAGTGAGAATGAGAGGCTGGACGGTCGGCTGCACGCTTTATCCAAACAGCTCTCGGAGCTGAAAGCTAAGGAGCAGGCTATAGATTTTGCTCTGGCTCAGGCAGGAGAGCTCAGAAGCAGTATTTTAAAGAGCGCTCAGCAGCGCGCTTCAGAGCTTATGAGAGCGGCCGAGCAGCGTGCTAAGGAGCAGTTAGAGCATGTAGATACTCTTAGAGCTGAGGAAGATAATATAAGGAACAGGATTAAATATCTTCTTGAAGCGCAGCTTGCCATTCTTGAAGCCGATAAGAATGTTTGACGGCTTTTTAAGAGGTATATAAAAATGAAGATAATTCAGCAAACCAATATGAATGACAAACAAAGCATGGGCTATGAGATTATCGCTGAGAGCGGAGAATTATTGGTTGTTGACGGAGGCTACAGCGGCAACGGGGATGAACTGCGGCGGCTTATTAAAAGCGCTGGAGGGCATGTAAGCCTTTGGCTTATAACCCATCCTCATTGCGATCATCATAACGCCGTAATAGAGGTTTTATCCGACCCTCAGGGAATTGTCACGGACAGGATTGGCACTTCCATGATTCCTGATACTTGGGCGAAGGGCAAAAGGGATGAGGAGGATTTATTAACCTGGAATCAATTTGAGCGCACGCTGGATAATGTATTTCAAATTCGGGAGGGACAGGTGTTTCAGCTTGGCTCTATGCGTGTTGAGGTTTTAAGCGCGGCTAATCCCGATTTGCTGACAGAGCCATTTAATAATCAGTCCTGCGTTTTCAGAGTGAGTGAAGAGGATTTTTCATTATTGATTCTTGGTGATTTAGCCGTAGAGGGAGGCCGCCGCCTTTTAATGAAGGGCTATGATTTGCGTGCTGACGCTGTACAAATGGCGCATCATGGCCAAAGCGGGGTTGAAAAAAACGTATATCAGGCTATAAGCCCTAAATGGGCTTTTTGGCCTACGCCTGACTGGCTTTGGCAGAACGTGCCGTATATAGGAGGACCTCCTGGCGCCGGACCATTTAAAACGCAGGAGGTTGCGGGGTGGTTGAAAGAATTGGGAGCGGAAAATATCACCAGCTTTGAGCATACGGTCATGTTTGACAGCAAAACAAAGCGGACGGTTGAAATCTGATTTTACTATTATTTCTATGAAGCAGGGTAAGGAGCAAATTGATAATTACAAAATAAAGAGCAGTTTGAAGCAGACTGCGGGCAGCATTTATAATTCTAAGACCGAAGCCTTAGCATCTTGTGGGCATATAAAAATGACAGCTCACTATAAAAAGCCGGCAATATTAATTATAATTCTCATTGCTGCCGCATGTTTGACGCTGTTGGTTTGCTTGTTCGGCAGTTCAATATTTGGTTCGGCCGAAAATGAATTTGCAATAGAAAATCATGTATGGGAATTTTCTCTTGTACAGGATAATTCGGGGGAAATAGCGGTATGCTCTTCAGAAAACGCGCCGCTGTATTCTGATGCAAAAATTGATACGCTTTTATTGAAGGCTGACGCCGGCCGTATTATCATAAACAGCGTCAATAGCGGTAAAAATTGGGAGCTTTTTTATAGCCTGTGCGATAAATCGCCTGAAGGAATTATATATGAAATAGCGTGCGGCGAGGTATCGGGCTATGCGGGAACAGGCTTGACTAGATATCATGACGGCAAGGCGGAATATACTTTAAACCTTTCAATAAACGGCTATGCCGTTAAATTTACCGATAGTCTTTTCCAAAAGGCAGGTTGAAAATAAGCCGCCAAAAGGGCACGTTATTTTAATTTCAATTATTTAAAAATTATTTCCTTGTATATTTATGCAGTTTCGTATATAATATATACGGAGGTGCGCTCATGCTCAAATGTATAGGTATAATTGTTAATCTTAATAAAGATATAACGCTGGAAGTTACTAAATTATTAATAAAGCTTTTGGAGGAGAAGGGCATAGAACCGGTGCTTTTTGGCGATGTAGCAGAAAAATTAGGCCGCCCGGTAATTAGCCGTTCTACTTTTTTCAGCCGAAGCAGCGCCGTATTTGTATTGGGCGGAGACGGTACAATGCTGGGGGTAATCGCCGAGGCTTCTATAAAGGGTAAGCCGGTTATGGGAATAAATATGGGAAGGCTTGGCTTCCTTTCGGAAATTGAGATATCTGAGCTTAATAACGCTCTGGATATTATAGCTGCCGGCCAATATAAAATCGACGAGCGGATGATGCTGGAATGCCAGGTGCATGGAAAAAAGTTTTATGCGCTTAATGAAATTTCTGTACATAGAGCGGTATATGAGAGAATAATTCGTTTGGATGTATTCGCCGGAGATATTATGGCGGACAGCTTTTATGCCGATGGACTTATAATAGCAAGTCCTACCGGTTCGACGGCGTATTCTCTTTCAGCAGGCGGACCGGTGCTTTCGCCGTCTCTTTCTGCTATGCTGATGACTCCCGTATGCGCGCATACTTTAAGAGCTAGGCCTATAGTTTTTCCCGACCACGAAATAATTAAGATTAGAGTTGCGGCTGAAGCTGACGTGTCTATAATATACGACGGAATGGAGCAGAAGCTTAACGAGAATCATGCGGAGATAACCGTTACCAGAGCGCCGTTTAACGCAAAATTCCTAACTGTGAAAAACAGGAATTTCTATAAGCTGCTTCATTCAAAGCTGAACGAATGGAGTATTTCGGGCGAGGATAAAAAATAAGAAAGAGTGGAACATATGAAATCCAAGAGACATGCAAAAATACTCGAGCTTATAGAAGCTAAGGAATTGGAAACGCAGGACGAGCTGGCCGGAGAGCTTCGCCGCAGCGGCTTTGAGGTTACTCAAGCCACGGTTTCCCGGGATATTAAAGAGCTTAAGCTTATAAAAGTACCTTCTAAAAAGGGCGGTTATAAATATTCTACCGAGCATAAGAATAAAAGCGAACAGGAGGAACGGTTTCATAAATTATTTGCCGGAGCCGTGCTTTCCATACAGTCGGCCAATAATTTAATAGTTATAAAGACTATACAGGGAAGCGCTAATACTGTGGCTGTAGTGGTAGATTCCATGAATAACGATAGAGTGCTGGGCTGTGTTGCCGGAGATGATACTCTGCTTGTAGTTGCGGCTGATAATCAGTCGGTTAAAGGCGTAATGAATCAGTTTAAAAAGCTTATGAATTAGGAAGGATTGTATGCTGCGTAGCCTTAATATTAAGAATATAGCGCTTATGGATAATATAAGCGTGGAATTTGGCGATGGACTGAATGTAATTACTGGTGAAACTGGAGCAGGTAAATCTATATTGGTAGATTCGCTCAATTTGCTTTTCGGCGCCAGAGGGGATAAGGAATTAGTTCGCATAGGGCAGAATAAAGGGTATGTTGAGGGCAGCTTTGATATACCGCTCGGGCGTGAAGCCGAGCTGATAAATCTGGGCTTTGATTGTGAGGATGAATGCCTTATCCTGTCTCGGGAGCTTTCAAGCGACGGCAGAAGCACCTGCCGTATTAACGGTCGTATTGTCACCCTTTCTATGCTGCGCGATGTTTCTGCCTGGCTGGTTGATATTCATGGGCAGCATGAGCATCAGGCGCTTTTAAAGAGTGAAAATCATTTGAGCTTTTTAGACGCTTATGCGGGAGAAAAAGCGTTAAACGCTAAAAGCCTGGTTGCACAGACGTATGAAGCCTATAAAGGCGTACAGAGCAGACTGCATGCCGATTGGGGTACGGATGAGGAACGGGCCAGGAATATCGATTTATTAAAATATCAAATAGATGAGATTCAGATGGCCGAGCTGGAGCCCGGAGAATTTGATGAGTTGAGCGCCGAGCGCGCCAGGCTGCTTAATATAGAGCAGATAGCTCAGGGATTGGCTGAAGCATGTCAGGCATTGAGGGAAGAGGGCGCCGCGCTGGATTCTATTCGCTCGGGAATAAGCTCGCTGAACTCTCTTGAACGCTATACGGAGGATTTTGCCGATTTAACGCGAAGGATGGAATCCGCCTACTATGAATTGGAAGATATAGACAGCGAATTATCTGAACAGCTTGACGCTTCGGAAAATGACCCGCGCAGATTAAAGCAGGTTGAAAGCAGGATGGAGCTTATCTCGGATATTCTGCGCAAATACGGTGATTCTGAGGAAAAAGCCATAAATTATATGCACAAGGCGGAAATCGAGCTGGATGAGCTGCTAAATGCGGGTCAGACTATAGAGAATTTAAAGAAGGAATTAGAACAGAGACAGGTTGAATTGAATGAGGCGTGCGCTAAACTTACCGCTGTACGCAGAGAAACCGCTGTTATGCTTGCTGAAAAAATTAAGGGAGAATTGGCTGAGCTGGGCATGGATAAAGCCCTGTTTCAGATAGATATGAAGGCTAAGCAGCCTTCTTTTGACGGCGCAGACACGGCTGAATTTATGTTTTCAGCTAATCCGGGACAGCCTCTTAAGCCGCTTACCAAGATAATTTCAGGCGGTGAATTAAGCCGGCTTATGCTTGCGATTAAAAGTATTTTTGCTGATAGGGACATGATTCCCACTATGGTTTTTGATGAAATAGATACGGGTATAAGCGGACGAATGGCCAAAGTGACGGCTGAGAAAATGGCGGGTATAGCTCTTTCACATCAGGTGTTATGCGTTACTCATCTGGCCGTTATTGCGGCAATGGCTGACAGCCACTATTTTATTGAGAAAATATCCACATCGGACAGCACCGTCACACGCCTTTCTTTGCTTAACGAAGAGGGCAGAATAGGCGAAATAGCAAGGCTGACAGGCGGCGGAGAAACCGCTCTTGCACGCGGGCATGGAAAGGAAATGCTGGAGGAGTGCGAAAAATTTAAGCAAAAATTAAAAATTACATAAATTAACAGGCTCTGGATAAGAAATATCTGTTTTTAACAGGCTTCGGCATTTTTTGTCGAAGCTTTATTTTTTTAACAAGCATATTTGCATTGCATTTACAAAAGATATAGAAACGGAATTTTAAATGATTTGGAGTTGAAAAGATTGAAATTTAAAAATAAAATATTAGCTCTGGCTAGCGCCGGGCTGCTTCTTACTATATTAAGAAGCGCACCCCTTGTTGAGCTGTTTGAGCTTCCGGACAGGGTGGTGATTTATGAAAACGAGCAGGTGGGGCTGGAATGCTCCTTTCCATTTAGTCTGTGCGAGGATAAAAACAGCCTTGTTTTAAGCGCAAACGCAGATATTGCAAATAATTCTCAGTTATTCAGACATTTGGGTGAAGGAGAAAACGAGATAATCAGAGGTAATATTCCCGTTTCTTTTCTGGGAATGGAAATCAAAAATATAGAGGTATATATTCTTCCTCAAAAAACCGTTACGCCGGGAGGAATGTGCATAGGGGTTTCCTTATATACAAACGGTGTAATAGTCGCCGGCAATTCTGATATATCCTGCGAAGGTGGAAAAAAGGTGAATCCCGCATTACAGGCCGGACTTTTTGACGGCGATATTATAGTAAAAGCGAACGGGCATCAATTACAAAATGCACGTCAGCTTGGGCAGCTGGTGGAAGAAAGCAAGAATCGGCCGATAACTTTGACGGTTTTAAGAAATAATAAGAACGTAGATATAAATATCACTCCCGCTTACGACGTATATGAGAAAAAGTACAGGCTGGGTTTGTGGCTTAGAGACAGTACCGCTGGAATTGGTACAATTACCTACGCGGATAATCAAAATAAGAAGTACGCGGCTTTGGGTCATGCCATAACCGACCCGGATACAGGTACAATTCTGCCGGTTGGAACGGGTGAAATTGTGGAATGCACCATTAATGATATAGTCAAGGGAAGAAAGGGTATCCCGGGCGAGCTTAAGGGCAGCTTCCGATTGAATTCCCCTGCATATGGCAGCATTTTGGCCAACACGGAATTTGGCCTTTATGGGGATACTTATTCAGATATTATTAATAAGCTCTATCCTAATGGTGTAGAAATGGCTTCGCGGAATAGCGTAAAGGAAGGCAAAGCTACTATTTTAACCACTATAGACGGACAGGGAATACAGGAATACGAGATAAATATAATAAAGGCTAACGACCAGGATGTAAAAGCTGCTAAAAGCATGATAATTGAGGTTACGGACCAACGCCTGCTTGAAAAAACTGGAGGTATAGTTCAGGGCATGAGCGGAAGCCCCATATTGCAGAACGGTAAATTGATAGGCGCCGTTACACATGTATTAATAAGCGACCCGCAAAAAGGCTATGCCTTATATATAGATTGGATGCATGATTAATAAAAAAGAAATCTGAAGGGAGATAATTGCAAAGCAGATATCTTCCTTCGTTTTTATAATTAATCATGGTATTGTGTAGACAATACCATCAAAGTACAAAGCGTTTTTGCTCAATGACCAGCCGGGTCCGCTTTGTTGCGCGGTCCTAAAATATGCCTGGTATGGCTTCAATCGCGCGCCGTGCGGCCATCAACGGGTTCTTAAGCAAAAATCTCCGACCGCAGAGAGGAAAAGTATTGGCTTTTCTGCGTTGTTATCCTTGAAATGGGGAGTACGTTGATTGAGGATAACGCAGAAAATGAAGAAATTATCTTGTTTTGAGGCGTGTGGTTCCTTGTAAACTGTGGGTAATAGCGATATATGTCGATATTATGTATAATATGATGTTTTTTTTGATTAATTGTATATGAAATAGTCATCAATAACTAAACTAAACAAAATAATTAACTATATTCTATTTTGTATAAATTTCCCTTGCAAAATATGTTAATCTTTAATATAATATCTTTACTAGGTAGAGGAATATAATTAATAAAGGAGGAAATCATATGAAAATACTACTAGGTACTACAAGTGAACATGAAATTGCTTTCGACGGACAATTAGTCATAAAAGGAGTGTATCAATCGGGCAGAGAACTGGTTCAGGCTGTTCAGGACATTATGCCGGATATAGTGATTACCGATTATATTCTAAAGGATTTAGACGGAATTGGTCTATTAAAAGAATTGGAGGGCCAGGAGAATACAAAATTCATTATATATTCTGAATTGACAAATGATTTTTTGGCAAGGATTGCTGTGGCTCTAGGGGCGGTAAGAGTTTTTAAAAAAGATGAGGAGCGCAGTCAGCTTTTTGATTTTATTTCTTCATATGCCGGCGGTGGAATAAATATAGAGGGAATTTCAAAGGAGCGGGAGAATAAGCTGGCTAAATACATAGGAGATACTTTAAAGAAAATTGGTATGAGGCCTAATCTACTTGGCTTTAATTATCTATTAGATCTTATACTGTTGTTGGTTAGAAACGGCAACGCATATCCATACTATAATAATATGGGTAAAATATACCAGCAGCTTGCAGATAAATACGGAAACCGTCCAAATTGTATTGAACGCAATATACGAAACAGCATAGAAACAGCATGGATATGCGGGGATTTGGAGTATATAAATTCTTTATTTGGATTCAGCATTCGTTCGGATAAGGGAAAGCCTACAAATAGTGAATTTATCGGCTTTATTTGTGATTATATAAGCAATACCTTCGAAGAATAAGCTGCAGTTCTCAAACGGTAGGTATATTTTGTCATTCAGGAAATGAAAATGTTGTTTTTTGACGTTTCAGGTCCTGCAGTAGTATTATATTTAAAATTTTTTATCAATTTAGCGCAATTGAATAAATAAATAATTTTAAAATTGATGAAACAGCGCGCAAAACGAGTATTTTTCTATTTGAAATATTAATAATCGAATTATGTTTCTATTATTTTAATATTATATATAGTTGGATTTTAATGTTTGCATGCTGCGCGAATATTTTACGATACTCCCGAAAATTCAAAATGGCCGTATTGGCGCTCTTTTGATAGAAAATATGAGTAACGGTTTTCGTATGGCGCTATTGTCATGCGGGGAAAATATATTTTATCTTAATTCCAACAGTCACTTATTCTTTGGGGTTTTAATACCGTGCTATCAATAATCTGCGCTTAACACAGTTATTCTTTATTGATTTTTGAAGTAAAGTTTCATTACTTATTTTAGTTGTGCTCGACTTTGCTTTGCACCCTATTTCAGCACTTTTTTATTTATTAAGAATGCTAACTAGTCCCTCTCAATAAAATAATATCTAGAGGGGGTGAAATATGGTGAAACTGGGGTATATAAAACAAAACGTTGTTCAGCATATAAGAGAGAATTTAATGGGCTATATAATTGCGCTGGTTTCTTTTCTTATAGGAATTAGCAGCGGCTGCTTTTATTATAAATATGTTGGGGATTATTTTGGAGACAGCTTTGGCCGGTATATGGAATCCTATTTGGAATATATTGCTAACGGCAGCGCAGACCGCTGGGGCATATTTTTCACCTCGTTTCTCAGCTCTGCCGAAACGGTATTTTTTATAATGCTTTTGGGCCTGTTTACCTTTACATATCCGTTTACTTATCTTATTTTAGGCGGACGAGGATTTGTTCTGGGCTTTTCGGCATCCATGCTTTTGAGCCTGCTGGGATTGGATGGTTTTTTTATATTGCTTTTGGCGCTGTTGCCGCAGTATCTGCTTTTGCTGCCTATATATTTTTTCTGTACTGTGCTTGCTTTTATCCGATTGAAAAAGCGAAGATTATTAAAAGGTAAAAAAGGAATAGGAAGAGAGGACCTGGGATATCTGCAGTTTTTTATATGTTCGGTCGTGGGAACGATTCCAGCCAGCATATATGTTGCGCTTATAATGCCTTTGGTCATGAACGGAATTTATAGTTTATTCAGCGGCGTTTTATGATATAATATTTTAAAAGTTTATTTGTCTTTAAAAAGATTATGTTAATGCTTTTTTATAAAGCGTCGGAGGGAATGTTTTAATGAAAGCTGCTGTGATAGTGCTGGACAGCCTGGGCGTAGGGGAATTGCCGGATGCTGCTGCTTTTGGAGACCAAAACAGCAATACATTAAAAAGCGTGGTGCTTTCAGGCCAGGCGCGTCTGCCTAATTTAACTGAAATGGGGCTTTTCAATATTGACGGGATAGATTATGCTCGGCCGATTGCCGTGCCTAGCGCTGCGTATGGAAAATTATGCGAGCATTCTCCTGGAAAGGATACTACAACAGGCCATTGGGAGCTTATGGGCAAAATTTTGGCAGAGCCTTTTCCTACGTTTAAAAAATTCCCGCCTGAAATTGTGACAAAGCTGGAAAACGCTTTCGGCCGCAAAATATTGGGCAATAAGGCGGCTTCGGGAACAGTTATAATTGAAGAGCTGGGCAGGGAGCATATGAGCACGGGCTTCCCCATAGTATATACCTCCGCCGACAGCGTGCTCCAAATTGCAGCGCACGAGAAAATAATACCACTAGAAGAATTATATCGAATGTGCAGAGAGGCGCGCAGGATTATGTCGGGGAAATATGCTGTAGGCAGAATTATTGCCCGTCCGTTTATTGGTACTCCGGGTCATTTTGTGCGCACTAAAAATCGGCATGATTTTTCTATCAATCCGGGCCGCACAGTTTTAAATATTTTTAGTGAGAACGGACTTGATGCTATAGGAATAGGGAAAATAGGGGATATATTTGACGGCTGCGGTTTGACTAAAAGCTATCCGGATAAGGGCAATGACGCCTGCGTCAATAGGACTCTTGAATTGCTGGAGGAACCCTTTAATGGACTGCTGTTTGTTAATTTAGTGGATTTTGATTCGCTTTACGGACATAGAAACGACGTATATGGATATGCGCGCGCTCTAGAGAAATTTGACTGCGTGCTGCCCGAAATAACGGCGAAATTGAGAGAAGATGATATATTGATTATTACGGGAGACCATGGCTGCGATCCAGTTACGGCCAGCACCGACCATTCAAGAGAATACACGCCAATTTTGCTTTACGGTAATAAAATTAAGCGGGAAAATATGCATATAAGAGATTTCGCGGATGTCGCGGCTTCGCTGGCGCATTATTTTAATCTGCCTTATGATTTAAGCGGCAAAGCATTTTTATAACGGAGGAAGAAAAATGAACGAAGTATTAAAGGCTGCAGGATATATAAAAAATAAATTGGATATTATGGCGGAAGCCGGACTTGTGCTTGGTTCGGGCCTGGGCAGTTATGCTGAAGGGCTGGCTAATGCGGAGGTTATACATTATAAGGATGTCCCTGGTATGCCGGTTTCTACCGTTGATGGGCATAAGGGCGCGTTTGTTATAGGAGATAAGGCGGGAAAGCAGATAATATGCCTGCAAGGACGCGTGCATTATTATGAAGGCAGAAGCCCGGAGGAGACGGTCTTCCCTTTGAGGGTGCTTAAGGCGCTGGGAGTAAAAAAGCTTATTCTTACAAATGCTGCGGGCGCCGTTAATACTTCTTTTGCTCCGGGGGATTTAGTATGCATAACCGACCATATAAATTTGACAGGGCTTAATCCGTTAAGAGGGATGAAGGCGCTGGAATTTGGGGAGCGCTTCCCTTCAATGAGCCAGGCCTATGACGCGGAACTGAGGGCTTTGGCTCTTGAAGCAGCCCGGCAGGCCGGAATACCTCTTAAGCAGGGAGTATATTATTACTGCGCCGGTCCCAGCTACGAAACGCCGGCGGAAATACGGGCGATACGCATTTTAGGCGGCGACATGGTGGGAATGTCTACTGTTTTTGAGACGGTTGCCGCTGTGCAGGCGGGCATAAGGGTATTGGGCATATCTTGTATAACAAATATGGCAGCCGGTATACTTGAAACCCCGCTTTCACATGCCGAGGTGATGGAGACGGGCAGAAGGACTGAAGGAGCTTTTGCCTCGTTAATTGACAAAATAATTGAAAATATTTAAAAATAGCGCATAAAACCTTTTTGTTTGCATAACCTAAATAAAAAACAAGGAGGTTTTTATGTCTAAGAGTTTTTTGAAAATAATTTCTGCCGCAATAATCTTTCTTAGCGTAAGCCTCTGCTCAGTTACGGTAACAAAAGCCGAGCCCGAATTTGATATTAATGCCAGAGCGGGCCTGCTTATGGAATATGAAACGGGTACCATACTCTATGAAAAAAACATAGATCAGCCCCTTCCTATTGCCAGCGTTACTAAAATAATGAGCCTGTGTCTTATTTTTGACGAGGTGGAGCAGGGCACGCTGAAATTGGATGATAAAGTAACGGTAAGCGAATATGCTGCAAATATAGGCGGCTCTCATGTTTTTACTGACGCCCATTGGCAGTATCCTGCCAGCGAGCTCATTAAATCTATAATAATAGCGTCGGCTAATGACGCATGTATAGCCATGGCCGAGCATCTTGCCGGAAATGAGGAAACTTTTGTTTCCCGCATGAATCAAAAGGCAAAAGAGCTGGGAATGAATAATACTACTTTTGTGAATTGTACCGGTCTGCCGGCTGAAGGACATCTTTCAACCGCGCGCGACGTAGCAATAATGTCCAGGGAGCTTTTAACGCATAAGGACTATTTTAGATGGAGCAGCACCTGGATGGATGAAATAACGCATAAGGACGGAAGGGTCACCGGTCTGACCAACACCAATAAGCTGGTGCGTTTTTACGAGGGCTGCGACGGGGTAAAAACAGGCTATACAGATGAAGCCAAGCATTGCCTGAGCGCTTCGGCTACCCGTAACGGAACGCGTATGATAAGTGTAATATTAGGAGGAGAAACCAGCCAGAAACGTTTTGATGATGCGCGCACATTGCTTAATTACGGCTTTGCTAATTTTACTACGGTTAAGCTGGTTAATAAAGACGACGTTATAGAACAGCAGCCGGCCGTTAAAAACGGTATGGATAAGACCATGTCCGTGCATCCAGCCTGGAATGTTACGGCCGTGCTCAGAAAGGGCGAGGAAAAGCTAATAGAAAAGGAGATAGTTCTTCCCTCGGAGGTATCCGCGCCTATTCAGGCGGGCCAAAAGGTTGGCGAAATTATAATCAGGAAGGACGGCGCAGAAATGATGCGCGTTGATTTAGTAGCCGACCGCGAATATAAGGACGCTAAGCTCTGGGATATTTTAAAGCGCATTATTTCACTTTGGTAAGAGCGTTAATTTCGTCGATATCACAGGTCATATACAGAGTTTTCATGTTTTGGTAGATAACCATGCCCGGCTTTGCACCGCCGGGCTTTTTTACATACCTTACCAAGGTATAATCTACCGGCACATTTTGCGAAGTGCGTCCTTTAGAATAATATAAAGCAAGATTTGCTGCCTGCATAAGGGTGCTTTCGGGAATTTCGCCCGTCTTGCGTATGATAACGTGAGAGCCGGGCATGTCTTTTACATGAAGCCAGGTTTCATTAGGCTGTGCAGTTTTAAGGGTAAGCGCATCGTTTTGACGGTTATTTTTTCCTACAAGTATCTCAATTCCATCTGAAGAAATATAGCAATGCGGAGCAGTTGAGCTAATGGGCTTGCTTTTTTTTCTGGACGTCTGGCGCTTTATATAGCTCGCCTGCATAAGTTCCTGGCGGATTTCTTCCAGCTCAGCATAATTAGTAATACTTTCCAGACTGAGTTTCAAAGATTCCAGATAGCTCTTTTCCTCTCGGTTTTGAGCAATTTGCCCAGCTAAAAGCTTAGAAGCAGTTTTTAATTTGTTATATTTTTTAAAGTACTGCTGAGCGTTGGACTGCGGAGAAATCCGCTCGTCTAATTCTATTTCCAGGCTCTTATTGTCATCGTAATAATTGCTTACCGTAACTTTTTTTGCGCCCCGGACGACAAGATATAGGTTTGCGGTAAGCAGCTCTCCTTTAATTCGGTAACTCTCCATTTGAGAGCATTCCATTAATTTTTGCGCATAAAGCCCGTCCTTGCGCTCGCATTTTTCTATCAGCTTATCTAAAAGCATATTTAATTCCCGGCTGCGGCTTTTCATATGCTGCGCCATATCTCTGGCGGAATAAAATTCTTCCAGCATTGTTGAAAAATCAGCATGTTCCCGCTGCAATTCAGTAGCGAGGGAAAGATATTGAAAAGGCAGAAAATCTGCGGGCTGGTTCTGGCCGTTCAACAGCATAGCGGGCCTATATGTTTTTTGATATGCGTTTTGCATATATGAACTGAAGCCTTCTATTCCGCCTTGATTTTTCATTCTGAAAATTATTTCTTCTGCAGCGGTTCTGGATATTCCTATAAAGCTTTCGCTGATTAGCCTTGCGGTGATGTTTTCCTTTCTGTCAAGAAAAAAGCGCCGGATATTTTCCATGCTGGGCTCAAGCTTATTCTGGGACGGGGGAGCCGCATAAAGGTCGTGCGGCATAACCTGGCGCACGGAGCTGACAGTAATATCTACGCGTTTTATTGCGTCTATCATAAAGCCCTGGGAATTAAGCAGTATAATATTGCTGTGTTTGCCCATCAGCTCAATTGTGAGAGTTTTAATTGTTTGTTCTCCCAGCTCGCTGTAGGATTGAATTGTAATATTGACGATACGTTCATTTCCAAGCTGCGAAATGGATAGTATTTTTCCTCCGCTTAAATGCTTGCGGAGAAGCATGCAGAAATTGGGCGGAGTTTCGGGATTCTCTTTAATTATTTGAGTAATGTGCATGCGCGCGCTGCCAGCGTTGGCGCTGATGAGCAGCTTATGCTGCCGTGAGTTGTTTTTAATTATTAAGATTATTTCGTCTTTTTCAGGCTGCTGGATTTTGTCAATACGTCCTCCTGCAAGCAGCCTGTTTAATTCAAAGGCTATTCCTCCGAGAGTTATTCCGTCAAGGGGCATCTTTTTTTCCTCCGTTTTAGATATCCCAGCCCGGATATTGGTTAAAATATTACAAAAATCTGGGCATTGGGAACAAAAAGTTATTGCTTTGTTTCGGTTAATATGATACACTATAAAATGATTTTTGCATAGAATAATTGTATAACTTTCTGGAGGATTAGTATGAGTACTTATGAAAAAAATGATAAAAACCAAGCGGTGATTACCATTACTGTGGACGGCGCGTCCTATGAAAAAGCGGTTGCGGACGTTTATAAGAAAACCGCAAGCAAATATTCTATCCCCGGATTCCGTAAGGGCAAAGCTCCGCGCAGCCTTGTGGAAAAATATTATGGAGCCGGCGTATTTTTTGACGACGCTCTTAACGAGGTTTTTCCGGAATTTTATGAAGCGGCCGTTAAGGAGCATTCCCTGGAGCCTGTAAGCCGACCCGATGTTGATATAAAGGATATTCTGGAAGATAAGAGCATTGTGCTTACCGTTACGGTAGATCTTAAGCCCGAGGTTGTCTTAGGCAAATATAAGGGTATAAAGATTAAGAAAAATGAGTATAATGTTTCGGACGAGGATATTGAAAAAGAAGTCCAGAACGCGCGCGAAAGGGCGGGCAGACTGGTTTCTGTTGAGGACAGGCCGGTCCAAAACGGGGATAGCGTGAAATTAAACTATTCTGGAAGCGTTAATGGCGAAAAATTCCCAGGCGGGACGGCTGAAGACCAAACTCTGGTAATTGGCTCAGGAGCTTTTATCCCCGGCTTTGAGGAGCAGCTTATAGGCATGAATGTAGGCGAGGAGAAAGATATAAACGTTAAATTCCCTGAGGATTATCATGCTGAGGAACTTAAAGGCAAGGATGCGGTGTTCAGCGTTAAAATAAACGCAATTGAGGAAAAACAGCTACCTGAAGCAGATGATGAATTTGCTAAGGATGTAAGCGAATTTGATACTCTGGCTGAATATAAGGCGGATATTGCTAAGAAATTAAAGGAGCAGAACGACCGCCGCGCCCAAAATGAATATGAGAACGCGCTGCTGGATAAAATCTGCGAAGACGCCCAGGTTGATATTCCTGAAAGCATGATAGAGCGGCAGATTGATTATCATCTCCGCGATATGGAAATGCGCATGAGCTATCAGGGGCTTAAGATGTCAGACTATCTGGCTTATACCGGTATGACTGTAGCGCAGCTTAGAGATATGTACCGCAATGACGCGCAGAAAACGGTTAAGCAGCAGCTTGTGCTTGAGGCGATTAAAAATGCAGAGAATATAGAGGCCGATCAGGAGAGCATTGATAAAGAAATATCCCGGTATGCCGAAATGTTTAAAAAGGATGTCGAGGAATATAAGCAGGAGATTAAGCCGGATGAATTAGAATATATTAAGGAGACGGTAACGGTAAATAATATATTGGACTTTATCCGCCAGAACAATAAGCCCGCCGCCAAGAGGGCGCCCGCTAAGAAAAAAACGGCGGAAAGCGAGGAAGCTCAGGCGCAGGAGCAGGAGGCTGAAGCGCAGAACGGCGATGAGACGCAGCCCGCGGAGGAGACTAAGCCCGCTAAACCCGCTGCTAAAAAACCGCGTCAGACTAAAAAAACCGCGGCTGAGGAAACTCCGGCCGAATAATATTCATAATTTATTTATGGAGGTATGAAAATGCTGATTCCTTATGTTGTAGAGCAAACCACCAGAGGAGAACGCTCGTATGATATATATTCCCGCCTTCTTCAGGATCGAATTGTTTTTTTAGGCGGCGAAATTGACAGCAATATGGCTAATCTTATTGTAGCTCAGCTTTTATTTTTGGAGGCCGACGACCCGGATAAGGATATATCTCTTTACATTAATAGTCCGGGCGGCTCGGTTACTGCCGGAATGGCTATATTTGATACCATGCGCTATATTAAAGCGCCGGTATCAACTATCTGCATTGGCATGGCCGCTTCTATGGGTTCCTTGCTTTTAACTGCTGGCGCTAAGGGCAAGAGAATCGCTCTGCCTAACAGCGAGATAATGATTCACCAGCCTCTTGGCGGAGCTCAGGGACAGGCTAGCGATGTGGCCATTCATGCGGAGCATCTTATAAAAACGCGCGCAAAATTAAACAGTATACTTTCAGAGTGTACCGGGCAGCCTATTGAACGCATAGAGCGGGACGTTGAGAGGGACCATTTCCTTTCAGCGCAGGAGGCTCTGGAATACGGGCTGATAGATAATATTATCCAAGCTCATTAAAGGAGACGTCAAATGCCTAAATATGACGATAAGAGAATAATACGGTGTACTTTCTGCAACCGCACGCGCGACCAGGTAAAACGTCTGGTCGCTGGTCCTCCAGGAATTTTTATCTGCGACGAATGCATAGACGATTGTCTTGAGGCCTTAGAAGATGCGCCTGAAATGGACAACAATGCGGTTAATGAAATATATCTGCCTAAGCCGGCTGAAATAAAGGAAACGCTTGACCAGTATGTAATAGGTCAGGACGAGGCAAAAAAGGCTTTAGCTGTGGCGGTATATAATCATTATAAGCGTATTGCATATAAAAAGAATACTGACGATGTTGAGATTCAGAAAAGCAACATTTTAATGATTGGTCCTACTGGTACGGGTAAAACCTATCTTGCGCAGACTCTGGCCAGAATTTTGAACGTACCTTTTGCCATTGCCGACGCTACTACCTTAACCGAAGCCGGATATGTGGGAGACGACGTTGAAAATATTCTGCTCCGACTTATTCAGGCGGCCGATTACGATTTGCCTAAGGCAGAACGGGGCATAATATATATAGACGAGATAGATAAAATTTCCCGCCGGTCTGATAATCCAAGCATTACCCGGGATGTTTCGGGCGAAGGAGTGCAGCAGGCTCTGCTTAAAATACTGGAAGGCACAATAGCTCATGTACCTCCGACCGGCGGCCGCAAGCATCCGCATCAGGAGATTATCCAGTTGGATACTACCAACATTCTCTTTATCTGCGGAGGCGCTTTTGACGGTCTGGAGAAGATAATTGAAAGCCGCGTGGGCAAAAAGACAGTAGGCTTTGGCTCGGAAATAAAATTGCTTTCCCGGCAGCAGGATATCGGCGAGGTTTTAAAACAGGTTATGCCTCAGGATTTAGTTAAATTTGGACTTATTCCTGAGCTTATAGGCAGACTGGCCAGCATTGTTACCTTAAACGCTTTGAATGAGGATATGCTTGTGGATATTCTTACGCAGCCTAAAAACGCGCTGGTCAAGCAGTATGCGAGGCTATTTGAAATTGACGGCGTAGAGCTGAATTTTGAGCCGGAAGCGGTCAGGGCTATAGCCAAAAAGGCGATAAGCCGTAAAACGGGCGCGCGCGGACTGCGTTCCATTATAGAGGAAGCGCTTACCCAGACTATGTTTGAGCTTCCTTCAATGGAGAATATTTCAAAATGCGTTGTTACCGAGCAGTGTATTACTGATAGGGAGCCTCCTCTGTTAGAAAAGGCTAAAGCAAGGAAAAAAGACCAGGTTTCATAATAAAAAATGCTATTTTTAAAGCAGCGGCGCTATATCCGCTGCTTTTTTATAAAACTTTTGAAGCAGTATTGACAAGGCGATGCGCGTAAGTTAATATTATATTGTCGAAGATTTGATATTTATTGCGGAGGAAGTATTATGAAAAAGAAACTATTAATTGTTTTTCCTATTTTAGTTGTAGTTATTATAATAGCCGTTATTATTTTTACAAGCCTGCTAAAAAAAGATTACGTTGTAGCTTTGCGCGAAGCGCCATGGTATAACAGGGAGACTAACTGGCGAGATTTTTCTCCGGTTAATAATTCTTTAAAACTTTTTGAGACAGAGTTAAAGCAATTTGATAAAAGCACGGATAAAGCTTTTAACGACCTGATATTCAACGAAATTGAAATAGGTATTGTATTGAACGAGCGTGGACTTATAATTAAAGATATGTATATGCGAGCCTATAAATTATATATGCAAAAAGACAAGCATATATTATATGAGTTTTTAGGACAGAGCGGTTCTGAAATTCAGCTTCAGGGCTTCTATATAGAGGCAGATAAATATAATGCTGAGGATATAGCGGCCGCAGGCATAAGCGCCGGTCGGGCGGATTTAATATCAAAGCTTTATTTGGCAGAGGATATTTTAAAAAGCTATGATGGAGATTATATAAATATAGTTCTGGATAAGCAGGCTGATGAAGGAGAGAATTGTTATTTAATAAGCAATGATGTTATCCAAAAGGTGGATGGCGCAGATTTCGATTTTCAAACTGTTTGCTTTTCATGCGGCGTATATAAGGATAATACTTTGCAGGGCTCTGTATCACTATTCATACGTTCTTAAAGCGGAATAATGAGAAAGGAGTTCAAAATGGGGTACCGCTTTAGTAAATAAGAAAGTAAGCTTATGAAAAAGTCAATAGTTACTGCATTGGTTGGGTTGTTGTTGATTAATTTATGCACGTTCAGTTATTCAGAGCTGCAAGGCGCGGGCTATTCGGGAAAATATGATATTCGTCCGTATGCATTGCAATGCAGGCAATCAGTAATATATTGAGGATACCTATTTAAAAAGCATTAAAATTCATTCAAATAAATTTAGTATTGGAATAATCGGAGGAGTCAGCACATTGGACGGTAATATAGGATATTTTTACAATTATGCGTATAATAGTGATTCCAAACAATAACCAAACATCCGTCCTATAGAAATATAGCTGATTTTGATATTTATTTGACAAAGGGCGCGTATACATAATACGCGCCCTTGAGTTTTTCATTGGAAAAATCATTCGCATTCATATTTATTATATTTGCTTTTTAACTGCAAACAATATATAATATATTAGCGGCTTATATATGAAGCCGAATTTTTTTGATTATTACTATACCGGCGGCTTGCAAGGCAGTCGGAGGAAATGGAGAATATATGAGCGAGCTGACACTACCTATGATTCCCATGAGAGGAATGGCCATATTTCCCAGTATGTCTATGCATGTGGACGTAGCTCGGGCAAAATCCAAAGCCGCCATAGAGCAATCAATGCTTTCCAGCCAGCAGATATTTTTGATAAGTCAGAAAGAGGCGGCTATAGAGGATCCGATGCTGGATGATTTGGCTAAAGTGGGATGTGTGTGCCGTATAAAACAGGTTTTAAGGATTCCTGGGGATACGGTAAGAATCCTGGCAGAGGGATTATACAGAGCGGAAATAAAGGCTATTACGACAGACGAGCATATGTTTGAAGCAGTTATTAAAGAAGCGCCTGATGAGTTTGTATACGATCATGTTCAGGCTTCTGCGCTTATGAGGCTTATAACCAATGTCTTTGAGGAATATGCTCAGGAATCGGGCAAGGTTTCTCCTGATATACTGCAGTCGCTGAAAGCTGTGAACGACCCTTCTTATTTTGCCGACCTTATGACTGCCAGTATTTTGGAAAATGAAGAGCAGCGGCAAGAAATACTGGATATTTTTGACCCAGTCAAGCGTTTGGAATGGCTGTATGAATTTCTGCTTTCTGAAATCCAAATAATGGAAATGGAAAAGAAAATTTCGGTAAGGGTTAAGCGCCAGATTGATCAGTCTCAGAAGGAATATTATTTGCGGGAACAGGTTAAAGCCATACAAAAGGAGCTGGGCGAGGGAGATACTGAGGAGGCTGAGGAATTATTACAGCGTATTGAACAGAGCGATATGAGCGAAAACGCCAGGAAAAAATGCCTTAAGGAATTGGAACGCATGAAGCGAATGCCGACAGGCATGCCTGAGGGAGCGTTAATACGCACATATCTGGAATGGATGCTGGAATTGCCGTGGCAGAATCAATCTACAGACAATCAGGATCTTGATTATGCTTCAAAAATTTTAGAAGCCGACCATTACGGGCTGGAGAGGGTGAAGGAGAGAATATTGGAATTTCTGGCGGTGCATGCGCTTACCAACAGTATGCATGGCCCAATATTATGCCTTGTAGGCCCTCCCGGCGTAGGAAAAACCTCTATTGCCCGGTCCATAGCTAAGGCGCTGGGACGGAGCTTTATAAGGATGTCTCTGGGCGGAGTGCGTGACGAGGCTGAAATTCGCGGGCATAGACGCACCTATGTGGGCGCTCTGCCTGGTAAAATAATTTATCATATGCGCCAGGCGGGCACTATCAATCCGCTTTTTCTTTTGGATGAAATTGATAAGATGTCCAGCGATTTCAGGGGGGATCCGGCTTCGGCCATGCTGGAGGTACTGGATTCGGAGCAAAATAATGCTTTCAGCGACCATTATCTTGAGGTACCCTATGATTTAAGCAAGGTTATGTTTATAACTACGGCGAATACCTCCGATACTATTCCCAGGCCGCTTTTGGACCGTATGGAGCTTATACAGCTTTCGGGCTATACTGACCAGGAGAAGCTTCAAATTGCGAAAAGGCATCTTTTGCCCAGGCAAATTAGGGAACACGGTCTTAAGGAAGACTGTTTGTCTGTAAGCGACGAGGCGATTTTGGAAATAATTGATGATTACACGCGGGAAGCTGGAGTTAGAAATTTAGAACGCCGGTTAGGCGCAATATGTCGAAAAGCCGCTATAGAAGTGGTTAAGAATAAGGCGGAGACTATTTCAGTTACCAAAGAGAATTTAGAAAATTATTTAACCGATAAAAAGATACACAGGGGCGGAACTAATAAGAAGGATTCAGTAGGCATTGTTACCGGTTTAGCCTGGACCAGCGTTGGAGGCGAGACTCTTAATATTGAAGCGGCGGCCATGCCTGGCAGCGGCGAATTGGTGCTTACGGGACACTTAGGAGAGGTCATGAAGGAATCGGCCATGACGGGAATGGGATTAATACGGGCAAATGCTGAGCATTGGGGAATAAGCCCGGATTTTCATAAGAAAAAGGACATTCACATTCATATTCCCGAAGGGGCTATGCCCAAGGACGGACCCTCGGCTGGCATAAGCATGTTTTCTGCAATGGTATCTGTTTTATCCGGAATACCTGTGCGTTCAGATACGGCCATGACTGGGGAAATAACTCTCAGCGGAAAGGTTCTGCCTATAGGCGGGCTGAAGGAAAAAGCGCTGGCAGCTTACCGCGCGGAAATTAGGCGCATAATAATACCTTCTGATAATGTTGAAGACATATCGGATATCCCGCAGGAGATTTGTTCAGAAATAGAATTTATTCCTGTCAGCGAAATTAATCAGGTGCTGAAAAATGCGCTTGTTAAAATGCCCGTTAAAAAGGAGCGGAGCAGCGGAAAGGCGGCCAATAATGGAGATAAAAAGAGCTGAATATGCTTATGGATTTGCTCTGCCTGCTCAGTATAAGCCTAGCGGCCTGCCTGAAATAGCGGTTGCAGGACGTTCCAATGTCGGCAAATCCAGCCTGATAAATATGCTTACCCGCAATTCTAAGCTTGCTAAGATAGGGAAAACTCCAGGCAAGACTAGGATTATTAATGCGTTTATTATAAATCAGAAGTTTTGTCTTATGGATTTGCCGGGCTACGGCTTTGCAAAGATTGGAGAAAATGAAAAAAGGCGCTTCAGCGAGCTTATAGAGTTTTATCTTAATAGCAGCCAGCAGCTTAGGCATGTGTTTCTGCTGCTGGATATTAGGCATGCGCCTACTCAGGACGATAAATTGATGCTTGATTGGCTGTATTATTATCAGAAACCATTTAGTATCATTGCAACTAAAGCGGATAAGCTCTCGAGAGCGCAGCAGGCAAAGCGGATAATAGAGCTTTCGCGTGAAACGGGTATAATTTCCTCGGACATTTATCCGGTTTCTGCCGTCAACGGTGAGGGACGGGAAAAATTACTTGAGCGGATGGGGGAGTTAACGGTTTGCGGACAGGATTAATAGGATGAATTATTTTAAATTTGCATTTTAATTAATTTATGATATAATACAAATATAAGATTTTGCTTTATTTCTGTCATTTGAGTCTGATAAAATAAATGCCGGCGTTGTATGATTGAATAAAGGCAAGGGATTATATATGTAGTTTTAGTTATTAAGGTGGTGCAGTATTCTAGTCAGCTTGTCCTGCCTTGAAGACGGGATTAAAAAATCGTCAAAGGGCATATCGATGAAGTTTCTTGTGCAGGCTTCGGACGCCCAGTCCGGGGTTTGTGCTGGGAGTTAAGGAGGTTGGGCGATCCGCAATGGCATGCGGGCGTTGACCCAGTCTCCGCGGAGACATATTGCGGTGGCTTTTAAGCTACTGGATATGGATGAACCTGCTATGCGGTGCCGTTATTGGCTGCTGTGTACAGCGTAGCCTGCCTTGAGTGGATTTTGAGGGATAAAGGAACATTCGTTTTAAGCATGGCCATGCTTTAACGTAATGACGGCCTTTTGAAATCTTGTCTGCAAAAGAGGCTAGAGGCTGGGCGTGCTGCCGAGGAAATCTCCTAGACTGTTTACGGCATTTCGGGGATTATAGTGTGGTCTAAGTGGCTATCGAGCGTTGCGTTCGGGCAACGGCGCAATACGTCCTTTAATGGGAAACCGCCCCTTCGGCGACGGGGGGCAGGACGCAAGGAAATCTGGCTCGACCTAAGCCGCAAGGTTTACCCGATTTGCTACCACCTTTTTATTATTTTCATGCTTTTTAACGCATTACGGCTGGGCCGTTTAATATTTTATAGGCTTTAAGTATTAATAAATTTTTTTGAGTCAGCCCTGCGTTTTTTGCATGATTTAATATTGGAGATGTTGTTTTGAAAAATACCTTAGACAATAAAAAATCCCCTAAATCCAAGCCGGGCATAAACTGGGCGGTTAAGGCGACCTTCATTTCATTTTTTATGACAATAGCTTTTTCGTTATTTTCCGAATTGATTGTACGCTCGGCTTCGGTTTATATTTCGGCGTTTATAGTACTGCTGCTGGTAATTATTAGCATTATTTTTGATATGATTGGTACTGCTATGGCCTCGGCGGAACAGGCGCCCTTTGTCGCTATGTCAAGCAGAAAGGTGAGAGGCGCTAAAGAAGTGCTGGGACTGATAAAAAATACCGATAAAGTATGCAGCATATGCAATGATATAGTCGGGGATATATGCGGCATAGTTTCGGGAGCGGCGACCTCTGCAATTATTTATAACGTTGTAATTGCAAAAAATATTTCCAGCTCTTTAATGGAAATGATATTTACTATTTTTTTCAGCGCGATAGTAGCGTGTCTCACAATAGGGGGCAAGGCCTTTGGGAAAACTATCGCTCTTAAGAGAAGCAAGGATATACTTTTACTTGTGGGGGTTTTTCTGTCGCTATTTAAAAAGAGGGATAGGGCCAATGATTGATATAGATCTTAAAAAGCTTAAGAGCATGGCGCCCTCTGAACTATATGAGCTGAGCGCCCGGATACGCGGCGAGCTTATAGAGGTTATACTTAAAAACGGCGGGCATCTTGCGTCAAATTTAGGCGTTGTAGAGCTTACCTTAGCCTTGCATTATGTTTTTGACAGTCCTGAGGATAAAATAGTTTTTGACGTAGGGCATCAAACTTATATACATAAATTGCTTACGGGCCGCGCCCGGGAATTTAAGAGCATACGCATACAAAACGGCTTAAGCGGATTTTCCAATAAGGATGAAAGTATTCACGATATTTTTACCACCGGTCATAGCTCAGCAAGCATTTCTACGGCGCTTGGTCTGGCCAGAGCGCGCGACCTTAAGGGAGAAAAATTTAATGTAATCGCGGTTATCGGAGACGGAGCGCTGGGCGGCGGCATGGCCTTAGAGGCTATAAATGATTTAGGCTATAAAAAATGTCGGCTTATAATAATTCTGAATCAGAACGATATGTCTATAGCGCAGAATGTTGGAGCGCTTTCAGAGCATCTTACCATGCTGCGCACTACTCGTCCATATGCGGATTTTAAAAGGGGACTGACCAGAGTTCTGAATAAAATTCCTCTTGTAGGCAAGCCGCTTTATAAGCTGCTGGAACGAATAAAAAATTCAATTAGATATATGATTATGGGGGATACCCTCTTTGAACGCCTGGGTATAAAATATTTAGGTCCTATAAACGGTCACGACATACCCGCATTGATAAAAATTTTGGAGCGTACAAAGCAGGAGGATGGACCGGTCTTAGTCCATGTTGCCACTAAAAAGGGAAAGGGATATCCGCCGGCGGAGGAGAATCCTGAGAAATATCACGGCGTTTCCTCCAGCGAAGGGAGCATAGAAGGAGCGGAAAGCTTTTCTATTGCCATGGGAGAGGAGCTTATACGCGCTGCCCGCGAAAATGACGGTGTATGCGCTATTACTGCCGGTATGCCTTTGGGAACCGGCCTGCGGCATTTTGCGGCGCTGTATCCCTCTCGCTTTTTTGATGTAGGTATATGCGAGCAGCATGCTCTGGCGCTTGCGGCGGGGCTTGCTAAAGGGGGGATGCGCCCGTTTGTGGCGATATATTCAACTTTTTTGCAAAGAGGTTTGGATCAGGTTTTTCACGATATATGTCTGCAGGGGCTGCCGGTAGTTATTTTGGAGGATCGCGCTGGGCTTACGGGAGAGGACGGCGAAGCGCATCAAGGAATATATGACCTTGGCTTTTTAAGGGGTATGCCTAATTTATCCATAATGGCGCCCAGAGATATTCCTACATTAAAATATATGATGGAGCTGGCGCTTAAAAGCAGCTCTCCTTCATTGATTCGCTACCCTAAGGGCTGCAATATTAAAATATCTGTCAATCAGCCGCTTGAGCCGTATAGATGGCAGTATATTTATAAATCAGACGCTGAAATTACGCTTATTGCCTTTGGGGCCATGCTGCATCAGGCGGTTAAGGCATATGAAATTCTAATTTCTCAGGGAATACGCGCCGACGTGATTGACGCATGCTTTTTAAAGCCTATAGACGCCGGGCTTTTATCCGAACTTAGTGCAAAAAGTTGTTTGCTGGTGATTGAGGATAATGTATGCGCAGGCGGCCTGTTTGAGGGGGTAAGCGGATATATGGAGGGATTGGGCGGAAAAACAGCGGTTTATGGGATGAATTTATCTGACAGCGTCGTTCCGCATGCCACGGTAGGCCAGCAGCAAAGGCTGTTCCATATAACTGCTCAGGATATTGCTTTAAGGGCCGCGGATATTTTAAATAATATTGCTAAATAACTGGAATTTGGATTTTTAATTTTATAATTCTAATTGCAGCAAAGAAGGCGCGCGCTTATATATAGCGCGCGCCTTTAATTATACCTTTCATATATCGTCAATATTATATTTTTTGTTCTGCTTAACAGGTATATGGCACAACAATATTCTGCGGCTGGGACAGGATATAATTTAAACCGAGGCGGTGAAAGGGTTATGCAGATTCATGTTTACATCGAACAGGTGCTGCTGGATAATTTTGTCATGGATTTTTCTCTGCTGCTTTGCGCCCGGATACTGGCAGGACGGCGTCAAAGCTATTTAAGGCTGCTGGCCGCCGCAGCGCTGGGGGCAATCTATGCCTGCCTGATGCCTATTGCCGGCATTCTGGATTTCCTGCCTTTTAAGCTTGTTTTACCTTGCGTGATGGCGGTAATCGCGTTTGCTTCAAAGGCTCAGCGCGGATTTTGGACGCCGGCGCTTATATTTATTGGCGGCACCTTGCTTGCCGGAGGCGCTGCAATGGGCTTGACCTATCTCTTTAATGCGGATATGCTGGCTGTACCTGGCGGTTTTTTTACTGCAGGCGGGGTTTCAAGCGGTATAGTGCTGGGAATCTCCGCGGCCTTTCTAAGCGCTATTGGCCTCATTTGCTTTATAAAGAAGCGAAGAAGGATAATAAGCGGAGAGGCGCAATTTATAGTGACGCTTGATGGCAGGACCGCGAGTCTGCATTCGTTTATAGACAGCGGAAATTGTCTTAAGGACGCCATTTCCGGATTACCAGTAGCTATTGCAAGCCGGAAAGCGGTTGAGCCGCTGCTAAATGACGAGATAAACAAGCTTTTGAACGGCGAGATATCTCAGACACCCATTGGAATATATGTTATAGGGTATAAAAGCGTAGGGGACGGCGGAATACTTTATGGCTTTAGGCCGCAGGAGGCTCAAATAATAAAGAATGGCAAAGCATATACTTCCCGCTGCATATTGGCAATTTCAGATAATCCCAGCTTTTGCGGAGAGTATGAAGCGATAATCAATCCGGATATGTTAAAGGAGGCGGCAGCGTGAAAGGAAATTTCTTTGGATTTATTTTAGGTGCTTTTAATAAGCTGAAATTGCTTTTGGCCAGCAGAAGAAGAGGGGATATTTTTTACATAGGCGGCAGCGAATCCCTTCCTCCTCCGCTGAGTGCAGAGGAGGAGTCTAATTGCATACAGGCTCTGGGCAGAGGGGAGGCCGGAGCGCGCTCAAAGCTTATAGAACATAATCTCCGATTAGTGGTATATATAGCTAAGAAATTTGAAAATACGGGCGTGACGGTGGAGGACCTTATTTCGATAGGCGCTATAGGCCTTATAAAGGCTGTTAACACTTTTGACGCCGCCAAAAAAATAAAGCTTGCCACATATGCGTCCCGCTGCATAGAAAATGAAATCTTAATGTTTCTAAGGCGCACAAGCAAGCATAAGATGGAGGTTTCTATAGACGAACCGCTGAACGTGGACTGGGACGGCAATGAATTGCTCCTTTCAGACATTTTGGGCACCGAGCCGGATATAGTTAATAAGGACATAGAGGCTGAAACAGAAAAAGAGCTTCTTAGAGGGGCCTTATCAAAATTAAGCGCGCGGGAAAGGGAAATAATGCAGCTGCGCTTTGGGCTGGAGGGAAATGCGGAACAGACGCAAAAGGAAGTTGCCGACAGGCTGGGTATTTCTCAATCATATATTTCCCGCTTAGAGAAAAGGATAATTAAACGACTGCGCAAGGAAATCGGACGGCTGGTATAAATTAAGAAATGGTTTAAGCTGTTTGTCTATGCTTAATATAAGCCCTTTGACGGTGCTCGGTGCGCAGGCAGGGATTGTGCGTATTTTTAGATCACACAGCAAAGCGGATACGGCGGGCAATGAAAGCAAAAACGCATTGTGCTTTGATTGTACAGACTAAGGGAATATGGTTTTTAAGCCGGTTGGATTTTAACTTGACTCCGACTAGGTTTTATGATATATTATTAGTGTCGAATAGCTTAAAGAGCGTAGAATTACGACGGTTCTGCGCTCTTTTTTGTTTGTTGCAGTTTTCAGGCAGCTTTTTCTCTGATAAAGACTCCAAATGCAATTTTCAGGAGGGGTATATGAATCAACTGGGAAATGGTCAGGCCTTAGGAACGGAAAAAATATGGAAGCTGATGCTGAAATTTTCCGTTCCCTGCATACTTTCACTTCTGGTAAGCGCGCTTTACAATATAGTTGACCAAATTTTTATAGGCAATAGTGAATTGAGCGCTTTGGGCAATGCGGCGACGGGCGTTGTTTTTCCTATTTTTGTAGTGTCACAGGCTTTTGCCTGGTGTTTTGGAGACGGCTGCGCCGCGTACCTTAATATATGTCAGGGCCGAAGGGACGCCCGCTCGGCGCACAAAGCGATTGGAACGGGAATAATTATTACCCTGTTTTCCAGCCTGGTGCTAATGGCGGTCTTTTTTCCATTAAAAACTCAGCTTTTAACCTTATTTGGCGCGTCTGAAAACAGCCTAGGCATGGCGATTGAGTATTTTAATATTATTTTAGCATTTTTTCCGGCGTATATGTTGTCCAATATGCTTAATTCTGTAATACGGGCGGACGGCAGCCCATCCTGGGCCATGCTTTCCATGCTTGCCGGCGCAATTGCCAACATTATTTTGGACCCAATATTCATTTTCGGGCTGCATTGGGGAATGAAGGGAGCCGCCCTTGCTACCGTTATCGGGCAGTTTATATCCTTTGCCGTAAGCTTGATATACTTTTTTCATACTAAAACCTTTAAGCTGACTATTAAAAGCTTTATTCCTGATTTTAAGGCGTTTTTTTACGCGCTGAAGCTTGGACTTTCATCTTTTATTACTCAAATGACCATTGTTGCAATTTCATTGGTATGCAATGTTATGCTGGCGAAATATGGAGCTATTTCGCGCTATGGAGCAGACATACCCATTGCTATTATAGGAATTGAAAGCAAGGTTTTTACTGTTGTAATTAATTTAGTAGTAGGTATCGTACTTGGCTGCCAGCCTATTATTGGGTATAATATGGGTGCGAAGAATTATAGCAGGGTGCGGAAAATATATAAATTAATCCTTATATGCACGTTAGTAATCGGTTTTGCCTTTACCCTGCTGTTTGAATTGGCGCCAAACGCAGTAGCGAGACTTTTCGGTCAGCCTACTAATATACCCAACCCCGAAGATTATTGGGTTTTTGCTGAAAAAACATTTCGCATCTTTTTAGCGCTCGTATCATTTACCTGCGTGGTTAAAATGAATTCTATTTTCTTTCAGGCGGTAGGCAGACCGGTTCAGGCTGTTATTTCGTCTTTAGTGCGGGATATTGTATGCTTTATGCCGTTAATACTTATATTACCTGGATTTTTGGGGATAGATGGAATTTTAATAGCCGCTCCTATTGCAGATTTTGTCGCTATGGCTGTGACGGTAGCTTTAAGCGCGTCGTTTATGCGGTCGTTAAAAATAAAACAGCGTAATGAGACTGCTTTAAATGAGAAAAGCGGCTCAGAAAGCATATAGCGCGCTTGAGCGATTGAAACGGCAATACTATCCGTTGTTTTTTATAGGCAGAGACGTATCAATTAAATATTAAACTGTGGTATAAGCTTTCAAGTCAATGGCAACAATACCCTTTGAAGAAATTAAAAGGAGGGACTGTCATTGGCCGGCAAAGTCGATATCTGTGGGATAGACACGTCCAAGCTCCCGGTATTATCATCTCAGCGCATGCAGGAGCTGTTTAAGGAAATTGAGCAGGGACGCGCCGGAGCACGCGAAGAATTTATCGGCGGCAACCTGCGGTTGGTTTTAAGCGTAGTACAGCGCTTTGCGCATAGAGGAGAGAATGCGGACGATTTATTTCAGGTGGGCTGCATAGGGCTTATAAAGGCCATAGACCATTTTGATATAACTCAAGAGGTTAAGTTCTCAACCTACGCGGTACCCATGATAATTGGGGAAATTCGCCGTTATCTTAGGGATAATAATCAGATACGAGTAAGCCGTTCCCTAAGGGATACGGCTTATAAAGCGCTGCAGGCCCGCGAAAAGCTTTCCAATCAAAAAAATACCGAGCCTACTATAGATGAAATAGCGGCCGAACTGGAATTGCCCAGGGAGGATATTGTAGCCGCTTTAGACGCAATTCAGGAGCCGCTTTCAATATTTGAGCCTGTATATCACGACGGTGCGGACGCTATATATGTTGTAGACCAGATGGGGGACGAAAAAAACACCGATGGAAGATGGATGGAAAGCCTGGCGTTAAAGGACGCTTTAAGTAAATTGGGTAAGCGCGAGCAAAATATTTTATATTTAAGATATTTTCAGGGGAGAACGCAGATGGAGATAGCGCAGGATATAGGCATATCTCAGGCTCAGGTCAGCAGACTGGAAAAGAGCGCGTTGGAACGTATGCGCAAGCTGTTTTAAACGCATATTTTTTTAAAGTTCCGTTAATAATATAATTACCGTTTAAATGAAAGGAAGTATTATTTATGACACCTAAAGAATTGCTTTACATTGAGGACGCATTGAGCCACGAACAGCATATGCAGCTAAAATGCTGTAATTATGCGGCGCAGTTAAAGGACCCGCAGCTAAAAGCGTTCGTTGAACAGCTTTCTAAAAAGCATCAGCAGCACTACGACAGGCTGCTGCAGCTTCTGTAAGCTGTTTGACGAAATAGGCGCAAATTTTCAAAGCAAATTAAGAAATGGAGAATAAAATTATGGATGATAAAGCATTGCTTGAGGATATACTCCTTACTACAAAAGGCGCGTGCGACCTTTATATGCACGGCACAATAGAATCAGAAACAGAAAATGTGCACTGCGCATTTGACAACGCTTTAAGCGATACGTTAAAAATGCAGAATGATATTTTCAGTCAGATGTCCCAAAAGGGCTGGTATCAGATGCAGCAGGCTCCGCAGCAGCAGATAGACCAGGTAAAGCAGCAGTTCGCGCAGGGCTGAGGCATTTTAAAGAGCGGATTATTTCGCTCTTTTTTAAATTTCGTAAAAATTTCAATTTCCTTTACCCTCAGTTTAAAAAAAATTACTCGTCTGAAAACAGGATAGTTTATTTATTTTCTGAGTTAACTTTAATGGGCGTACTCTCTGGGTACGCTTTTTTCGTTTGCCTTGAAAATGAAAAGATTTTATCAGTTTGTGCCCGCAGAGTGAAAATATATATAATTTATGCCGGACAAAGCACGCTTGAACTATAAATGTGCTCGGGCGTAAGGAAGCTGCAGCAATGCGGCAGAAAGCAAATTTATGCATTTAGGACGTGTAATTATTTGTAAGCTAGGGACGCTAAGCTTTAAGGATTTTTTTGGCTCTTTAATATTGACTTAGCGTAAAATAAAGGATAAAATAATTTCATTTAAAGGAGGAATATATTATGGCGGAATTATTTCATTGTACGGCATATTATCCGGAGCTTTGGCCAGAGGAGGAAATTGAAAAGGATATAAGCATCATGAAGGAATGCGGAATCAATTTGGTTCGCATGGGGGAATTCGCGTGGCATTTTATGGAACCTGAGCCCGACCAGATAGACGTAACCTTTTTTGTTCGCGTAGTCGAGCGGTTGTATAGGGAGGGAATATATACTATTATGTGCACTCCTACCGCTACTCCGCCGATATGGCTTACACACGGACATCCTGAACGCTTAGTGACGGATATATACGGAAATAAATATATTCACGGCGCCAGGCAGCATGTGTGCACTAATAATCCCTTTCTCAGGCAGCGCGGGTTAAAAATAATTGAAGCCATGGCCAAGGCGTTTGGCGGCAGTCCCGCCGTTGTCGCCTGGCAGCTGGATAACGAGCTTAAAGCGCTTGTAGGGGAATGCGTTTGTAAGGAGTGCCAAAAGCGCTGGCATGAATGGCTTAGGGTTAAATACGGCAGTATTGAAAATTTGAATCAAGCCTGGGGTACGGAAATCTGGAGCGAATATTATGACAGCTTTGAAGAAGTGGTGCAGCCGTTTAATCCGCCGGTAATTCATAATTCCTCTTTAATGACTAATTACCGGCAGTTTTCAAGGGAAACTGTTAAAGAATTTGCCGATGAACAGGCGGCGCTAATACGAAAATACAGCAGCGCGCCTATAACGCATGACGTACATACAAATTTTGCGTTGGATACCCATGCGCTGTTTTCCGGCTTGGATTTCACCTCGATGAATGGATATACGCAGGATGACGGCTATAATATATGGATGTTTGATTATGACCTTTACAGAGCTATGAAGCAGGACGGCAAATTTTTTGTTTCGGAAACCAGTCCCAGCTATGCTGGCAATTTAACGCTCACTACCAGGCCGCATCGGGAAGGGTTTCTGGAGATTGAAGCCCTGGGAGCATATGCAAGCGGCGCGTTTGGCTTTTCATATTGGCTTTTCAGACAGCAGCGTTCAGGAATGGAGCAGCCTCACGGCAGCATTATTTCGGCTTGGGGAGAACCGGAAATCGGTTTGAAGCAGGTAAAACGGGTGGATAAAATGCGCCGGGCGGTGCAGCCGTACTTTATGCGCACGCAGCATAAGCGTCCTCAAACGGCTATGACTTATTCTGAGCAAGCGCGTTTGTTCTTTTTTACAGAACCGCTTTTGGAAGGCGAAGGCTATTTTGAAATGATGCTGAGGCTGCACGGGAATTTAGAGGCGATAGGCCTGCCTAGAGACTTAATAGGCGAAAGCGCGTCCCTGGATGGGTATAAACTGCTGCTAAGCCCTTTTTTGCCTTATGTTTCAGAGCATTATTTAAATAGCGCCCTTCAGTTTGTTAAAAATGGCGGTATATGGATAATAGGACCTATGACGGGTTATCGCACTAAAGACCATACTGTGCATACTGACTGCTGTCTTTCGTCGCTTGAAGAAATAACAGGGGCTAAGGTTAAGTATTTCTATCCAATAAGCAATACCGGCGCGGCTGGCTGTTTTAAGGATATGAGCGCTCCGCTTGTTTTGCACGCCTGCGCTTTAGAGCCGAAGAACGCCAAGGCGGTTGGATTTATAAACGGCGGCTTGACCCCAGATTGCGCGTTTATAACCGAACGGATGCTGGGCAGAGGAAAAGTGGTGCTTATAGGCGCTTTTCCTGATATCAAAATAGAGGAAGGCAGATTGCTATGGCGGGGGATAATAGACCATTACGCCACGGAGGCAAAAATAGACGACCGCTTTATTGCCGACGAGGGCACCAGCGTAATTGCTAGGACTGGCGAATATGAAATAATCACAGCGATAAACGGCAATTGCGGGGGAGGAGAGTATTTTCTTCCTGCGGACGGATACGAGATATTTTCTAATGCGAGAGTATTTTCGGGCCGCAGAAGGCTGCCTGCGTTTGGATATGAGTGTGTCGTATTGGATAAAAAGAGCACGAATTAAGTTATGATTTAAATATCAATAAAAAGTAAAGCTTAATATTAAAATTATGTTAAAAATTTTTATCTAGAGTATTGACAACGGGTTGTAAAGTTATTATACTATGATAAGTTTTAGAAGTTACATAAATCAATATTGAGGAGAGCAGTTATGAAAAAACAGTTTATAATGCTTTCGGTTTTGCTTTTGTTGACGTCTATGTTGTTCACTTCTTGCGGAGGGGATAATCAGCCTTCTGCTTCCGCCGGGATTTCTCCCTCTTCAGACAATCTTATTACAAATTCAGTTACCGCTTCGCCCACAGGCGGTTCGGAGTCGGCTTCCAGTACGTCTTCTCCTTCCGGCGATTCGTCTGAGCCTGGGGAACAAATTCAAGTCTCTTCAGGAGTTATGCTTGTGGATTTTGAGAAGGAAAAGGCCGGAATGGAATTCTTTGATTTATCCTATTATAGCTATGAGGTGCCTGAAATTACTTTTGCAACAGGCGATTTAGCGCAGTCAGGCAAGGGGCTGCGCATGGATATAGCGTTTCAGCAGGCGCACGGCGTTATTTCCATGCAGCTTGACTCAGAAGCAGGAAACATGCCCGGCGGCTTTGAGCAGTCTCAGGATTGCGATTATCTGCGTATGTGGATTAATAACGAGGGAGATTCAGATGTTTCCATTGCCGTGGTGCTTGTTGTAAGCGACCCTCTTAAAAACGGCTGCCTCAATCCCGAGGGAGCGAAGCTTGTCACAGTTGAAGGAGAGGAAGAACCAGTCTTTACTTCTGACGCCGCCGACGTTAATATGACTAACGGCACGGGAAATACCAGTCTGGATATTCCGGCTGGCTTTAAAGGCTGGGTATATTATCCTTTGGAAAATCAGGTTCAATGGTGGGAAAAAACAACTCTTTCGCGGGAAGAGCTTATTAATGTGGATACCATAAGCATGGATATTCGCTTTAACGACGCCACGTTAGCTGATTACATAGTTATAGACGATATTTGTTTAGCTAATCCGGATTAAAATTTAAAAGCTTTTAGCATATGGATATTTGTAACATATGTGAGTGAAATATTGATATAAATTAATAATTAATTCTATTTATTGATACTCTGTTTAATAAGGCCGACAGCCTTGTTAATATAAAAAATTTGTTTAGGAGGACAATATGAAAAAAGCAGTTTTAATTTTAGCGGCTCTTATTTTGACGCTTACCCTGGGCGTGGCGTCGCTTGCCGCTCCGGTAACGCCCAATGGAATTAAGACCACAGCTCTGACTGATTTTACTCAGCTGGAGGATGGAGAAAAGACTTTTGCCGATTTAGGCTTCTGGGGTCCTGATTTTTCACAGACAGTAACTGTAAGCAATGGGTTGGTAGTTATTGCTCCGGGTATTTGGGGCGCGTTTCCCAGTTTTAACGAGGAGCAAATGAATGTTTTGAAGACTGCCGACGGTTTAGGCTTCTATGTGGAAGCTGGCGAAACGGACGCAGTTATTTGCTGCGGATTTAATATTGCTGATGCCGGCACCAATTTTATTATGGCGGAAAAGAAAATAGTTTATCTTGTAGATATGGAGGGCAAGGTTACAGAAGCTGAAACCTATTATGTTACGGATAATAATCAGTCTGCTATAACTGTTCCTGCTAATTTTAAAGGCTATGTGTATTTTGGTTATGACTGCTTTATAAGCAATGATGCGAATGCAGCCGCATTTAATAGCGATACTATGGTAGTGCAGACTCTTATATTCAGCGTAGGTTTTGGCGGAAGTGTTTCCTATGGCGAGATATATGCTTTCAGCGGCAAATATATTCCTGAAGCTCCCGCTCCGGGCGGAGAGGATGATAAGGAGCCGTCGGGCGATGAAGGAGATTTGAGCGTAGTAGCTTATGCTGTCGCTGCAATAGCCGGTCTTGGCGGAGTTGCGTTTGCACGTAAACGCAGATAAGGGAGAAGAATGATGAAAAAAGGCTGCAAATTAGTAATCTGTGCGCTTTGTCTTGTTTTTATTCTCGGACTTTTTTCGGGATGCGCAGACGGAGACGCATCGGCTACAGCTACTCCGGCGCCTGACGGAAACGCTACGGGCAGCGCGGCGGCTGAAGAACAGTCAATTTATCTCAGGCCGCGCAGCGAACAATTGAAGAATGCCGTTAAGGAAGGGGAAACATATAGGTACTTTACTGTTTCCACAACCGATTCAAACGACCCCTTTGCTTCAGAGCTGGATGAGGGGCGCAGGGATTTTGCGATTAACAGGCGCAATGATTACCAAAAGAAATACGGCATAACCATAGAATATGTGCAGGGGGGCGGAGACTGGGCGACAGCTTTTGCTCAGGCGGCTTTTGCCGGGAATCCTTTAGCCGATATTTTTAATGCCGGCGGACCGTTTACCATTTATAATCATTATTACTATAACCAGCTGCCCGGCAGCATTTTGGAGCCTCTGAGCGATTACAGCGATTACGCTGATTTCAGCGACCCCGATTGGTTTGACCTTTCAAGCCAGGAGATAACTACCTTTGACGGCGCGCTGTATTTTTCGGTGCCCAATACAGAAGGCTTTGACGAAGTATCCTTAAGCCATGTAACATTCTTTAATAAAGCCATTTTAGAGCAGCATGGCTATTCGGATGAGGACATGTACGAAATGTACAACAACGGCACATGGACCTGGGATAAATTAGAAGAAATTGCTGTTGCCTGTACCGATTTGGATAATGAGGTTTACGGCATACATATTGGAGAGAATAATTTCTTCATGTGGGATTTAACTGCAAGCAATGACGCCGCTATTCTCTCGCAGGTTGAAGACCCTGATACGGGCAAGAGCTATTATCAGTTTACCGGAGATTCTCCTAACGCCTTGGAAGCCTGGGATTTCTTCATAAAATTAGGCAAGCAGAACGTCATGTTCTCGCAATGTTGGGATTTTGAGGATGTGAAATTCCGCGAGGGCAAGGTGGCGTTAATGACGACATATGTCAACCGCGCCAATAAGATGGTGGCTGAAGGCAATTATCCTGAATATGGCATAATAATGGTGCCCAAGGGCCCCAAGGCTGACGATTATGTTTCCATACGCGATTGGTTCGTGCCTTACTGCGTATTTAAAGGAACGTCTAATCCCGCTGGAGCCGTACAGGTTCTAAGCGAATACTGCGTTCCCAGATATGCGGCCAGCAGCGAGGAAAATCAAGCATCCTTTGAATTGGACGCTACCAGCGTATCATGCGACGAGCAATCGGTAGAGGTGCTTAAGCAGCTTAAATCCAAAACTGTTACCCAGCCCTTTATCGTATACTGGAACGCTCCCACATTTGATGTGGACGGCAGCCAGTTATGCCTAGCTAATCTTTATCTCTCATATAATGAAGCGTTTATAGACGGCTCCATGACTCCTGCGGTATTCTTTGCTTCGGTAAAGGATGTGCTGAATAATACTCTTAAAGATGCGCAGAACGTTCTTGCTTAAAAGCAGAATACTGTAGAAATAGTAAAAAGTGGTTTGCGATTCAATTTAAGCGGGCGCAGATAAACGGGAGCAGCCGGATAGGGCGTTTGATTCCTGTATAAGTCAAATTCTCTTTCCTTTCTGTATACTGTTATTCTGCGCCCTAATTTTATAATTTACGCGCTGCGGTATAAATCTTATTACGTGCCCGAGCGCTTTTAATGGGCGGACGCAGGTATCCGCCTTGAAAGGAGAACGCATGAACAGTAAACGGTTTAAATTATTATCGATAGCTGCATGCATGCTTTGCGGAATGCAGCTTGCTGGGTGCGCGGGTCCGGCCGCTTCTCCATCGGCAAGCCAAAACGGCGTTGTTCCGTCGCCGTCAGAAGATAATAATAAGATTCAAATTTCTCCTGTAACCGAATATGTGCAGCAGCCCGATGTCCGCGATTATTCATATATGTGGTGGAGAGACGGTTTTGCGGCTATGGCCGGCGGCACTCAACTCAATATTCAAACAGGCTACTACGGTATGGCTATTGAGCCTACCAAGGGCAGGATAAGCAAAATAGGCGCTATTAAGCAGGAGATAACTCAAACTGAGGCTGCCGTTCAGGATAATACGCTGATTGATTCGTTAAGCGCTATTGACGGCATGAATTTTTCTATAGCTCTGGATGGAGCGCAAAGAGAACTGCGCGGCATATTTCCAATTGACGATGATGGTACGGCGGTATCCCGCATTATAGAATCGGGACGGTATATGCAGTGCATTGATATAATGAATCTTGAATTTGCTGACGTATCTGATATTTCGGGCAGAGTAGAAATAGCGGCTATGCCTAAATATTTTTCCCTGGGTTTTTATCTTTGGAGCAAAACAGGGGAAGCTCATGATACTACCATTACATATTCAATGACGCTGGGCGCTGATTATACGGCTTTTGAACAGAGCGATGACGGCAAGGTAATAACTGCCAAAGAGGCCGACGGCTTTGGGTTGACCTTTGTGCTGCCCGAGCAAGCGGGCGCTAGTATGAGTCTGGACGTTCAGTCTAAAACCATAACTTTCACAATGGATGGTTTAAAGCTGATAAAAACTGATTTTACGGGAATGAATTGCGTAGTTATTCCATCTGCTTCCGCGTCTTTAAAAGACGCTCAGGAGTATTATAAAAATGCCGCTGCTGTGGGAACGGCTGTTCAGATACATCCCAAAAACGGACGCGAGCAAAAGGTTGAATTCAGCACAAAAGGTTATTTAAGCTTCTCTTTAAATAATATGCTTACCTACATGGGAGCTGATTTTAATCAAGAGGAACGCCTTGATGAAATGGACAGGCTGAAATTTACTATAGAGAATACTTCGGATACTGCTATAAAAATTCCAGTTCAGTTTATTAAAAATAATAAATTAGGAGTTTTGGGCTGCTCGCCGTTTTTAAGAGACGCTGAAACGGGGGAGCCTATAGGCGTGCAGGTACAACTGAGCAAAAATTGGCATGAGCCGGTAAATTATCAGCCTACTGACCCTAAATGCTATTTGGCCGGCACCTGGTTTCACGGCTATACTTATCTTGAAGTGCCCGCCAAGAGCAGCGTGACTTATGAATTTACTATGACCTATGCAAAGTGGGGCGGAGTTTTTGCCGCCAGCCATTCGCAGCTTTGTCTTGCAGGCTGGGGCGGAAATTATCAGCAATGGGAATCCAGCTCAATAGGCTCCTTTGGCGAATCCTTCTGCTATGATGCAGAAATGACGCATAACCGGGGATTTATAACCGACATACGGCCGTTATTGGTTACTTCTATTTACGGAGGCAAATATAATTGGACGGAAAATGTCGGCGGAGGCAATTTCCTCGTATACACGCGGTATGCCGGAGAAAGAATGCTGTCATATAAAAGGGTGCGCACTCAATTCCGCAAGCAGGGGCCTAATCTTACTGAGGTTATTTACCGCGGCTTGACTTCTGACGGAAAGATTGAGTTTGAATTTACGGCGAATCTGCCTCGCACCAACGACGTTTCTCGAGTTTATCATACGTTTAAATATACTTTTTTGGATGACGTCACATTTGAGCGTTTAGCTTTCTATCAATTCGGCGGAGACGATTACAATGATAACCATTATGACTCAATGGCCGTAGGAAATGATGGCGGAACTGTTTCCATAACCCTTGGGCAGGATACATATTCAGGCGATTTTGACCTGCCGGTTCTGGATGAAGCTCGCTATGTCGGCAATGAAAATAAAATGCAGCGCATAGATGTGGAGGGCGATGGACTTTGGGTAGCTTTTATGGGATATGAGCCTGTATTGTATAAAGCTACGCCCGGCGCGAACAGGATGCTTAATGTGATTTCATATAACGCCCAGCTTAATGGTAATACATATACTAAGCCCAGCCTAAGCTTTTATCACACAATGAACGGTAATATACCTTGCGTAGCTGTTGAATTAAGTCCGCCGGCCGCAGTAGGAAATACAATTAAAAAAGGCAGTACGGTAGAGGGAACGGTAGAATTTCTTAATATGCCGGTAAGCAAAAGCGATTATTACGGACCGAGCGAGATAATAAGCAATATGCCCGCCGAATACTTTAATACCAGCAAAATCGCTTATGAATATGCGGTAGGCGCAAAATATACGGTTGCAGCTCAGACGGGCAGCGTGGAAAAGAATACTCCTATTTATATAAAATGCGTCGAGCAGCAGGAGAGCGGAAAAACAGTAGCAGAAATTACTGTTACCGGAGGTATGGGATATGTGCCATTGACCTTTACTAACGTCAAGCATTATTCAGGCTACAGCTTGGAGCAGTTTGTCCAGGAAGAGTGGGTTAAAGTGGACCAATCTGTAACGGGAAATGATTACTGGCAGGCTTGGTATGATTCGGATAGCTGCACATATGAATTAACTTATAATGTTCCGCACAATGGCGATAAAAATGCGGAATATAAATACAGGCTGGTTAAAAATTAATAGCTTATAAATAGTATAAATAAGGAGTATTTTACAATACTCCTTATTTTTTATTAATGATATGCGATGAATTCGTGCTTTTCGACAAATTATATGTCAATTTTTAGCCATAAACTACTTGACCTGTTAAGAATAATTTGTTATTATAATTTTAACTTAGTAATTGGCCGGCATGCTAATGCAGCCCATTGCTTTTATATTGTTTTGCGGCTATCAGAACAGCGCAAATGGCTTGAATGTCTCCAAGGCTTGCTTTAGTTTATGTTTGGCTTAGCTAAAATTATTTAAGAGGTGAAAGGTATGCCTTCTATAAGGCCAAGTTCTGATTTGCGAAATAACTATAACGAAATATCTGAGTTCTGCCATAAATATAAGCTGCCTGTGTATATTACAAAAAACGGCAGAGGGGATTTAGTTGTATTAAGCGTTGAAGCATATGAAACCCTTGCTGGTCAGGCGCAGCCAGTCAGGCTATATAATGATTTTGACAATAAATCTCATGGAACGAGTGATTAACGATAGATATTGGCTGTTATATAATTTTTAAGTTGCGGCGAGCTGAATTTTTTATAATACAGCTCGTTTATTTTTTAATATATAGAATAATTGCGTTAAGAAAACTAAAAATTTTGTTTGACAATAAAGGCTGTTGCCTGTATAATGTGTACGTTGCCTGGGGGTGTAGCTCAACTGGTAGAGCGCTTGAATGGCATTCAAGAGGTAAGGGGTTCGACCCCCCTCATCTCCACCAAAAGTTAAAAGCAGTTAAAAGCGCCCTTTTATATGGGCGCTTTTAACATATAGATAGGGGTTTAGTATGGATTTAAAAAAGAAAAAACTGTTTTTGCTGGATATGGACGGCACTATATATTTAGGCGACAGGCTTTTTAAGGGGGCAAAAGAATTTTTATCCCTTATTAAAGAGTCGGGAGCAAGATATATGTTCTTAACCAACAATTCATCAAAGAGTATTGAAGAATATATAGGCAAATTGCAAAATATGTGCATACCGGCTGAAAAGGCTGATTTTATGACTTCTCTACAGGCTACCGCGCATTATTTACTGAGCTCAAAAAGGGAGAGGGTTATCTATGGCCTGTGCACGGACGGCATGCGCAGAGAATTATGCGAATGCGGTCTGGACGTCAGGGATAAGCCTTATCCTGAAACTAACTGCATTGTTGTGGGCTTTGATACTCAGCTTACTTTTCAGAAAATAGAGAATGCGTGCAGAGTTATTGAGAGCGGAGCTGAATATATAGCGACGCATCCTGACTTAATGTGTCCGATGGATGGAATTAACGTGCCCGATTGCGGAGCGTTATGCGAAATGCTTTTTATGGCTACCGGCAGACGGCCCAGGGTTATAGGAAAGCCGCAGCCGCTTATGGCTCAAATGGCTATGAGACAGGCGGGTATAGGAAGGGAAGAGGCGGTATTTATAGGGGATAGGCTTAATACGGATATTGCCTGCGGAATAAACAGCGGTATGGATACCGTTTTAGTGCTTTCTGGCGCTACAACCATTGAGCAGGCGCAGGAGGATCCAATTAAAGCGACAATTATCTGCGATAATATTTATCAGCTGTATTGCATGTTAAAAAACTGAATAGCAGAAGCGCGGAATATAAAATATCCGCGCTTTAATTATAGGAACGCTTAGACAATATAATCATAATACAATGCGCCGCCCAAGAGTGAATCATTGGGTTTTGCTGCGTTGTCGTCCTTAAATACTCGCGGTATTTCTGCGCCCTGCATCCTTGCAAAACTGGGAAATTACCCTTCTCCGTGGCTGTAGAATTCTGCTTAAGAGCCAGGTGGTGGCCGTACGGCGCGCGATTGAAGACATATCGAGCGTATTTTAAAAACTGCGCAACAAAGCGGACGCGGCGGGCAATAAAAGCAAAAACGCATTGTAATTTGATTTTATTGACTATGGAACGCTTATATTTACAATTTGACTTATTTTGCCTGTAAGGGGCAGGCCGTGTCTATAAGCGTCGTTATGCTCGGGCAGAATATAATAGCTGTGTTCCCCTGAATCAGCGGTAGAATCAGTTATACTGAGCGTTTTGCCGCTTTCGCCCATAACCCATCCAATAAGAGTATGAGTGCTTTGTTCTACTCGATATAGCTTGTATTTAACGTAAGACGCTTGTGAATTAAAGCTTATAACTGGCTGGCGCAGCTCGTTGAGATAGCAGGAAAGCTCTTCGGG
>OGCQ01000271.1_pt1 | contig 94500 bp, 90 predicted proteins | sample 1570161 | NCBI WGS metagenome assembly OGCQ01 (sample SAMEA4384402, study PRJEB24528) | human gut metagenome | reverse complement strand
AGTTTATTATATCACACTCGGCGGTATTTGGCACCTTTTTCTGTGCGGTATTGCCCTTAAAATATCACATATATTGTTCCACCATTTTATAATCAGCGCATTCCGCAACAATCCTGTAGTAGCTATCAAACTACCATTAAATTGAGAAGTTGCGCCATATATGCTGCATCTATGTAAGCATGATACGGATTACTTCATTTCTGCATCTACCAAGAAATGTATTCCGTTGAAAAAAGGCAGATTATCAGGTATAATGCTTTTACAATACAGAAGTTGAGGGGATGAAAACATGGCATCTGAACTTAAGATATTCTCCGGAAAGTGCAAGTACAAAGATATAGACTTCACGTTCGTATTTGATTGCAACGAATTGAGGTTGATTCCTCCTGCGGACGCAAAGGATACTATCCAGGCAGAATGGATAATGACACCATTAGTAAAAGGCGTTTACATCAAGGAAGATCCGTTGACTATGGATGATCCATATCTTACTGGGCACTGCAGTGAGACCAATACGGATTTTATTTTCATCACAAAGCAAGGTGATTACATCAGCAGCCGCAATTCGGTCCTGTTTGTACCAGTTGTGGCGTACATAGACTGTAAATACGCGCGTGACAGCATCGCTAGAATGTCGTTCTCATGCCCTGTTATCAACCGTATTCACCCAATTTCGCAGGGAATCGGAATCTCAATGGATGTGGAGAATTTCGTTTCTACGGGTGTTTGCTCTGTTACCACCCAAAGCTTTGATGAAACTACGACGGTTCCACAGAATTTTACCGTCGATGATAGACAAATTTCTGTAGAATTCAGCATCTCCAGAATACTTAGTACCAAGATTGACGAACCTCCAATCACACTGGAATCTGCCATGTTGTTTGAATTTGAGCCGACGAATGATTATCATTTCATCTATAAGCTTTGGCGCGTTGCAAAACAATTTTTCCAATATCTGTGCTATCGCAAAAATGTGTTCCTTCCTGAAACAGTGTTGTTCGCTCCTGCGGATGGTGGGAAATTTGGGGCATTTGCAACTTTACATATACTTAATGAATCCGGCGATGATGAGGGTGAAAAGCTGAAATCTGGCAGATATATTAAACAAAGATATTTGGCGGGAGCTGAGGGAAAAATTCTAACCGATATTGCAAATGGAAAGCTTTACCTCCGGCACCTCCCGCAAAGCTATCGAGGTGGTCGCTCGATTGATGCGTCTCGGTTTATTATGATTATGGCTGCATTTGAATGGGAATTCCGGCGCTGTTTTCCCGATGGAATCACCAAGAGTGCAGCAACAATAAGTGCAGAAGATGCTGTCTATACAGAGGTTCAAAAGTTATTGGATTGCGCAGGCAACAGGAAAGAACGCAGATTATATCAGTTCTTACAGCGGTTGGTAAAATCAGATAGCCTTGAGTCAGAGATTATTCACACGGGGAAAGAACTTGATGGTATTATCGGCGTATTCGGGAAAAATCTGTACAGCAGGAACAATCAGGAGCTGAAATACTCCGAGATGGGAAAGCGATTATCGTCGCAACGGAATAACTATGCCCATGGTAATTTGGATAAAGAATTTATCGGCCTCTCCCTTTTGGATTTAATGTACATGGAGTATGTACTCTACGCAATGCAGCTAAATTATTATAGCGTGGACACCACTAATATACGCCATGCGATCAATGACTTGTTCCATCTGAACTACGCAATAGACCCATAAAAAGGGGATTATGTATCGCCAACCGATCACTTGCTCTCTGACAGCTATGAAAGCGGTGACATTGCCTACCAGTCCCCCTGATCCTAGTGATTCTCTATGCCCAAAATAGAGAACATTTTTAAGCACCGCCCACTGTAATAGATTTCTACCAGAGCTATAATCAATTTTGCGCATAACTCTTGACACTACCTTTGAAACGGCCAGAGCGTTCTCCGCAAGCAAAAAACAACTCCCCTTGGACGGACATCATCCATCCAAGGGGAGTTGCTTTTCGCTTTTCATCTGTGCATCGGCTATGGTCTGACAAGTACCGATATCCTCCAAAGCCAACAGGACTTTATACACATCCTCATGCTGATTTACATTCTCCTCCAATGCCGGAAAATGCAGAGCGGGCCGTTACATCTTTCAGTTTGGATAGATGTACTCAGATGTCTAAGGTATCTTTCCAAGAAGAGATTGATGGAACCGTCTGCTTCCCATTGAGTAGCTTTCCTTCAATAGTCTCGCAGGACTCACTTACACTGCCCTTCAACTCCGCAACGGTATTCCCGAACTGGCTACCGCCAGAGGTGGCAAACAGGATGATCTTCTTACCAGCGAAGTCATAGCTTTCAAGAAAAGTGTTGATAATAGTCGGTGCCACATACCACCAAATGGGAAAGCCACGGAAAATAACATCATACTGCTCAACTTCAGCATTTCCCTTGGCGATTGCTGAACGAATTGTCTTGTCGCTCATCTCGATAGTGCTTCTGGCATTCTTGTCCATCCAGTTCAGATCCGCTTTGGTGTATGGCACTTCAGGACAAATCTCATAGATATCTGCAACTTTGGCAGTCACACCGCTGGCAGAGAAATAGGCAACTAGTTTTTTGCTCATAGTTAATGGCGCCATGAATTTTATTTCTTTTCATACAATAAAGCCTAGTTTGGCTCCTGTTTATCGCAAATCAACATTCCAAAGTTCTGCTATTTTCGACTTTTCAATATAGTCAGGAATAGTAAGATAATCAACTTCATCTTCTATAGATAGAGAACCATCTTGACCAATTTCGACTACTTCATACACATGAACCTCTAATTCCGAATATCTCTTTTGTAGAAGAATGGCAAAGTCAATAAGAAATCCTAACGAGGGCTTTTCATCGATAACGCAAAACAGCTGTCTTGCTACAGATGTAAAACGATGCCCAGTTATCTCAATAGTCAATTCCTCCAATTTTGAATTTTCCTTTAGCGTGAGTTCAATCGCATGGCAATCATTTGAAATAAAGAATGGCTCGTGGGAGATAGTAAAAGTACATACAGTCAACATTGAAGAAAGAAGGCCGTATTCATCAAGATACATTGTTCTTTCATTTGTGATCGAATATGCGGCTGCAAGAGCCGAAAAAATATCACTTTCCCCTTCAACAACCACAGGACGACGAACATCATAATTTTCATACAACTCACCAGAAGCAGGAACTAGGCACTCACCATATGGAGTCGTAAACGAAACAACCGAATATTCCATAAATACGTTAGCAACATGGGGACCCATTACAAACAGCGTCTCAATTGCCTTATATGAGAACTGTCCACCATAATCTATTTCTGCATTCAAAACAGATGCCCATAGTTTTTGCATATCTTCATTGCTAGCATAACCGGCTCTTTCAAAGAAACGCCAAAACCAATCAAAATCATAATTCGTATTCCCTGCGTTGGTTTTATTATTCTTCGTTCTGCCTTTCCGCTCGTCTCTTGCTTTATCAGCAAGTTTTGCGATCTGAGTAAGATTTTTGCATTTTAAAAACTCAGTTTCAGACACCATGCCTTCTTTGCGTAATTCTTCTACCTGACCACAGAGGTATGTCGCCTTTGCGGTCTCAAATACGATCTTTTTATCAGATTTATACGAGAAAAACGCCGTGATAAATGCGCTTACAAGAGTTTGCGCAATAAACGGTACCGTCCCCGGCGGTAGACTATTGTAAACATCCCTAGCAATTTCCCCCAATGGCATAGCTTACACCCCTCTGTAAATAATACTCTCTCGGTAGCAAATGTGAAAATATACTCAAGTCCGCCCATCAAATACCAATAATAACGGTCTTTATGGAAAAATTTGAATTTTCTCAGTTTATTTTATCGTACACCAAGAAGCAGCAAACATCACAAATCGACGAAAAACGTTTTCCAAGATTTGTCATGTGAACTTTTGGGTCAGACACATTCCATGTATTGATTATTTCTTGAAGCTATAAAATGCGCTGAATTTGGGATAACATTGAATGATTCAGCATTTGATATCCGTATTTTACATCATTTTTAGTCAAAATGCAATGTTAGCCCATCGATAATTTTATGATATTCTCTATTTCGCCATACCGCCTTGTCATATACTACAATATTTTCTCAAGGGCAAAGAAGGGACACATTTTTGCAGATAAAGGGGAAATAGAGGTCATGCTTACAGAGCCCCAAGCCATTCCGCCATTATCAGACGAGCATAGTCGGAACGCTTGCTGACACCCAAACACCAATCTTCGATGGTATGCATTGGGAATGCAGAACCGGGTCGCCAATTGACTCTGCGTCAGACCTGCTTCTTCGCAGATATCTTTCACACTCATATACGCAACATTCCAAATATTCTCCAAGTCAACAGCAGTTGGTATCTCCACATCAGCTGAAATATCTTCTGGGTCGCCCCAAGCAACAGACAATTCCCATTTGGACATAAAGGCCACCTTCTCCCATTGATGGCGTCCATCCAAACCAGATAAAAACCTTTGTCACACATCATACCCCCTCACATTACCGTCCCTGTTGTTCACATGCCACAGGTGTACTGCGGAATCCGTGGCGATTCTGTAAACAGAATGGCAAAGGTGCGCAAACGAAATGGCAGGTCTTTGCTGATGACCGCTGAATCGGGATGTGTTATAATTCTAGTGTGAATTTCTGGGTCTTCGGTTGAAGGCCCATTTTTCTTTATTACTGACAAAAGGAGCGAAGTCAAATGAAGTTCTGTCCTTACTGTGGCGCTGACCTGCTTAAGGAGGATGCTGCCTTCTGCGCAGAATGCGGGAAAAAACTTTCTGTGGCAGAGGAAGCACCCTCTCCGGCACACGAAGCCGACAGTCAGCACGATGCAAAACCCAGCAAACAAAAGGTGTCCAAGAAAGGCTCTCAAAAGCGCAGACAGCCTAAACCGAAAAAGGAAAAGGTGCAGAAACCTTCTCTCCCCGAAATTGAGGGGGAACCTGTAGAGGATGGATACGACGGCTATTACGACGATATCCTGCCTCCGGATCTGGATCGGGAAAAAGAAGGCCCCGATAAGGAGCTGATCAAAAAGATCATCACCCTGACAGTTGCCGTAATCCTGATTATCGGGCTGTGCGTCGTTATGATGTATGTACTTTAAGTGTTGCAGTTTGATGCTCTATACCGTGTAATTAAGTAAATCCATCAAGTGAGGTGCAAATTTATGAAGTACATATCTATTGGCGCAGTCATGACCGAAGGAACCGAACACATTCTGGATGTTTGCAGGGGCAGCCGGAGTTACCATTTGACCGGAGAACTTGCTACCGTTTGGCTGAATGGCCGGTTCGGCTTTGCCACTGTGAAAAAGCCTACCGAGGAGCAGACGTTGCTACTACTGCTGAGAATGGGTTTGGCTATTCAGACGGACGGCTCCGGCTTTGAGGAGTACCGCGCCCTGACCCAATGCACATTGGTTCCCGCCGACCGGAAACACCCCTACTGGGGGCTGACCGGGATGGAGCGCACGGTGTTTCAGTGGCTGCGGGAGGCGGGGCTCGTTCTGAGTATGGCAGAACTGACCTATCTTATCGATCAGAAAGTACCCCTGCAAGCAGATCTGCTGGGCAATGCCAATACGCAGAATCTGGTGGAGCGGATCTACACCAGAGATACCATTGGCGATGGCATTCTGGAGGGTCAGATGGAGCGTTCCAATGCAAGGGAGCCGGTAACAAAGGCTGTACTCCGTCTGCTGCGCAAGAAGCGGCTGGTGCTTCTGTAAGAGGGGAATCCTCATGAAAGATACATTCCTGACGTTCCCGGAGCCACTTCGGAAGCGGATCCTGCTCCAGTGCGCAGGGGGTGGCTTTGGTGTTGCCATGCTCCTGATTCTTCTCGTCTATGGCCGGGATTGGCATTTCCTGTTTCCCTGTGCGGCGCTGGCCATTGCTTCTTTCAGCGGCGCGGCTTCCCTCTATGATCGCTGCCGACAGGGACGATACGTCACCATCGAAGCCGACTGCACAGAGATCACACGGACGCCTTTCCGCAGGCGGATCAAATCCCTGTATCTGCGCAGCGAACAGCACACCATCAAGCTGGTCGGTGTCCGAAATATCCGTGGCCTTACGGTTGGCGATACCCTGACCCTGTACGTTTCGGACAATGCCGCCATATATGAAATGGACGGCTGTATGGTCCTTTGCAGCTATCTAGCCTTATCCAAAGTTCACCGGCAAAAGGATTGACTAATACCGGGAGCCATGGTATAATGCCATCAACATAGTATCAGAGTTTTGCGCAGGCAAAACGTAGTTTCCGAGTTCTCAATCAGTGTCATTTGCTTTTCTGCAGATGGCACTTTTTTTATTTACCCTCGGTTTCTGCCTGCGCAAAGCAGGTTGAAATATATATTTTTTGCTTTGCAGGAACAACCTGCAGAAAGGAGCCAACAATGTTAATGTTCTTCGCATCCGATGTGGTAGTCTCCAAAGGCTACCAAAACGCCCCTGCCCTCAAGTTTTCTGAGAAGGGTGATTTCGTGCGCTTCCGTGTAGGCCAGAAGGTCTACGATCCCCGTGCTGAGGATAACCACCGATGGATCAACATCACCGTCAAGAGCTTCGATCCGGCACTCGTTGAACGCATCCGCAAAATGGGCCTGAAGGAAGGTTCCTTTATCAGCCTGAGCGGCCGATATGACGAGGATGTCTGGGAAGACGAGGAGACCAAGGAGAAGCGCAGTCTGCCCTGTGTGATTCTGGATAATCTGGAATACAGCGGTGGCGGTAAGCGCCCCGGCGACGGCCAAAAGGCAGCACCCAATACCCAAAATGACAGCACTCCCGCCCCCACCCCCGCCGCAGAACCCCACGAGGGCTTCCAGATGCCCGGCAATTTTATGGGATATGAGGGCTTCGGCGGCGGCAACAACTTCTTCAATCTGTAAGGAGTCACATCACAATTGAACATGGCACAATAAATGCACATGCGTATCTTCCTGAGATCACCCATGTGCATTTTTTTGTTCCTCAAAAGGAGTTTATCAGCATGAATGACAAAAACCGTCAGCGACACATTGCCTATGAGGTACTGGTGATTCTGGGGCAGCTTGCATTGCTGACCTACATTACCCGTCTGTGGCCCATTCTCCTTCTGGTCATTCTTGGGATCTTCATCGCCGCTCTGCGGCTGCTGTTCCTTTCGTCCCAGAAGGTAGAACCCGTCAGGCCGCTTCCCACGCTTCCGCCTCCCCAACAGCCTCCCACCGAAAAGGATCTGCAGTCCGCGGCATACACCATTGTCCAATGCAGGATTACGCAAATTCTAAGCGCCAAGTTTCCGGAAGCAAGATGGGTCTGGGAGAATCCACGTGCCATAGAGGACATCCTGGCAGGCAATCCTATCTATGTGCTTCTGAACAGGGCAGGCGGCTATCGCCGGGGGCGTGTCGTTATACAGCAGTTTCAGGTGGTCGACATCGTATTTGACGAGAAACAGCCGACCCCCACGCCCTCCACACCGGTTCCTGCCTCTGATCTGAATCCGGCAAGAAACCCAGCACCGCCCGCACCTGTACCCGAGGATGACGAGGAGCCAATGCCCGAAAACTTTGGCCCACTTGCGTTTAACTGGGTCGAATCCCACGTCATTGATCTGAACGAACAGTGCAATGAGGCGGTCGCCGAGGGCCTCAGCGAGTACCTCATCCCGGCGCAGGAGCTTCCCGTAACAGAAAGCTGGGACGCAATCTGCGAAGCGTTGATCCACAGTGATTTTCGCGACGCACATTGTTGTGACGAGGGCATCATTATCGAAATTGAGCAATAACATTGCAGAAAGGAAATCACCAAATGAGCGTTTCTATGAACAATCTCTTTAACTTCTCCCGAGCCTTGCCGGAGCCTTTCGACAAGTTGGTAAGCAAAAAGGTGAAAGTCACCTCCAAGTATGGCAGCGCAACAGAGGCCACGCTGTCCTGCACCGTAATCAAAGCTGTCCATGCAGTTTGTAACTGTATGGTGGGTACCGGAGAAGGCGCTGTCGGCACCATCGACCACCGCACTGTGGCTGAGTATAAATCCTCCGCCGGTCCGGATATGTATCATCTGGTTGTGTTTGACAGCGGATCCGGCAATATCATGGCCAGTATCTATGATAACAACACGGAGACCATCGAAAACTACAAGCTCCACCAGAGCGCACAGGACGGTGCCGCTGTCATGATGGCTATGATGCCTCTGCTTCTGAAGGACGACGAGTTCGATGAAAGCTTCCAGACCTATTTCGACCAGCGCAGTGCCGGTTATCCCGATATGAAAAAGGCTACAGACGCCATGGCGATCCTGTGTGACAATGCTTACCGCCGAATCAAGGACGACACCTGTCCGGCACATATCAAGGTCACATTGGACAAATCCGGAAATGTGCTTCGCGTATCTCAGGGGCATTTACTATCAGGCGTCTATACCCCCACTTCCGTTCTGGCGGGTGAATTTACCATCCTTGCCAAAACAGGAAAGGCCACTGTTTCTGCGGCAAAGGCTGCCATCGACCATCGGGATTTTGTCGGTAAATATCAGCTGACGGGAGGCCGAAAGCTCTCCATTCTGGAGGAATCCCTTGTCCCCAAGCTGGAGGACTGGTACATCATCCCGGATCAGGTGGTCAATATCTGCAAGCACGCCCAGATTACCACCGGCAAGCCCATGCAGATGCGTAATTTCCTGCTGCGCGGCCCTGCCGGTACCGGTAAAACGCAGAGCGCTATGGCAATCGCGGCCGGATTGCATCTTCCCTACATGAAGTATACCTGTTCCGCTTCCACCGAAGTGTTCGACTTTGTTGGCATGGTGTTCCCCAATACGGACAGTATGTCCACGGGTGACGCGGAGCTGGATAAGCAGCTGGAAATGCTTCAGGCAATGGGCGGCATCAATTTCGCCAACGTAGCCAAACTTATGAATCTGCCCGATCTGGACGACATGGACTTTGACCCTGCCGGTACTTTCCAGAGCCTGACAGGCGTAAAAAACGAAGATGCCACTTCCCGGGACTGCATGGCTGTTGTCATGGATATGGTCACCGAGAAGATCAAGGCGCTGACGAAGCCTGCTGAGAAGGAGTCCACCTCCGGTCAGACCTACACCTATGTGGAAACCGACTTCATTAAAGCTCTGAAAAACGGCTATGTGGTCGAGATTCAGGAGCCTACCGTCATTACCCAGCCGGGTGTGCTGGTTGGCCTGAACTCTCTTCTGGAGCAGACCGGTTCTATCACTTTGCCCACCGGCGAAGTCATCCAGCGGCATCCCGACACAGTGGTCGTAGTCACTACGAATATCACCTACGAGGGATGCCGCGGGCTGAACCAGTCTGTCGTTGACCGAATGAGTCTGGTGGAAGACATTGAGCTGCCCGACCCTGATGTCATGGCCCAGCGTGCCATGGCAGTCACCGGCGCCACCGATGAATATCAGGTTTCCCAGATGGTTCAGGTCGTCAATGACATGTCCGAGTATATGCGTAAGAACGGCATCACCGACGGTTCCTGCGGTATGAGAAGCCTCATCGACTGGATCAACAGCACCGAGATCACCGGCGATCCTTATCGCTCTGCGCTCTGTACAATCATCAGCAAGGCCACCTCTGATCCGGAGGATCGGGAGACTTTGAAAACTGCGATTCTGGAACCGATCTTTGCCCCCAAGCGTCGGAAGACCGCATGAGAAAGGAGGCTTTCCAATGGCAAGAGTAAGTCACAAACGTGTCAAGCAGCTTCTGAACGAACATCGGAGCAAAATCACAGACAAGCAGTTCTTTACCTCCCGAATCCTTGCCGGTCACTACGAGGATGTAGCGGCAGCGCAGACACGACGGTATCGATATGACCGGCGCGTCCACGTCAATATCTACTGGAATCCCAACGACCCGAATGCTGCCTGTACCAATAACGCATCTATCCTGATCAATGCCGGACACCCGTGTGTCACCAAGATCAAGGGGCGAATGGATCGCTATGAGATGGTATCGGGGCTGTTCGCGCACGAGTTAGGTCATGTGCTGTATACCGATTTTCTGGCAAAGCAAACCTACATGAATTACTTGTCTAAATTCAAGTGGTATCCGGCACCCCCAGATTTGAAAACCTCCCGGGATGCCGCCAACGAACGTGATTTCTGGGAATATGTGAAACTGGATCCTAGGAATCTGGAGTTCGCCATGCAGATTGCGTTCTACATCGCCAATGTGTTGGAGGACGGATACATCGAAGGCCGGATTCTCGCCGATTTTCCCGGCGTACTCGGCTATAACCTGTCTGTCATGCGCGATCACCAGTATCAGGACATGCGCACTGTAACGCAGATGATGGAAACGGAAGATGCCGGCTCCGGTCACATCTTCCATACCATTCTGCAAATCATGCTCTCCTATGCCCTGTACGGCGAAATCAAATATGGCGAGACGCCCCTGAGCGACGAACGTATCCAAACGATCTTCCGGCTGATACCGCAGTTGGACACAGCCGTGACCACCACTTCCGCAAAGGAACGCTGGAAAATCGTCAGTCTTATCCTGATCCGCTGCTGGCATCACATTGAAGACTACATCGAGCTTTGCAAAAAGCATCAGGATGAGGCAGTTGCCTCCGGAACCGGGAGTTCGGCGGGCGAAGTTCTTTCCGGGCTGCTTCAGGTTATCGCCGGATCCAGCGCGGAAGGCACCGGATCCGAAAAGCCTGTTTCCAGTTCTGAAGTAAGGAAAGGCGTCGCAGCGAATGCTGCAGCCCGTACCCGCACGCAGGCTCTGGCCCGCAAAAACGGGTCTGGGGATGACGATGAAAAACCGGATGAGTCTGAGACTCCAGGCAAAAAGGAAAACGAGTCTGGTGACAGCAGTTCGGAGGAGAATAAATCTGAAGAAAAGCCGGCTTCCAATCAAGCCGATTCTGACGATTCCTCCGGTTCTGACGACGTCAGTACCCCACTGAGCGGTACCGGCGGAGATTCCCAAAAGCAGGAGACTACTGCAGAGGAAGGCGGCCGGATTCCGTTCCACCAGACAGATTCCGTGTCTGCTCCCGTAGGCGGTTCCACTGAGTATGACTCCGACTACAAGCGCGAAATGAACGAGAATGCCGCCACGGACATCGAGCGGATGCTGGAGCAGATGGCCGAAAAGGCAGCCTGTAAGCAGCTCGAAACCGAGCGTCTGAAGGAGCTGAACGAAGCTGCCCAGAGCATTTCCTATGGCGACATCCACAGTGGTGTGAACATTCAGGTCCATCGGATCGCACAGGTCGACGACGAGCTGGAGGATCAGTTCTACCAAATCTGTGGGCCGCTGCTGGACATCTCCAAGAAACTCCAGCGCAGCTTGATTCAAAAACTGAACGACCAGCAGCGCGGCGGAAAGCAAACCGGTCTGGTGATGGGACGCCGTCTGGATGCACACGCTTTGTGCCGAAATGACGGAAAGGTTTTCTACACGAACAATCTTCCAAACGAGATCCCAAGGATTTCCGTTGGTCTTCTGCTGGATGAATCCGGCTCCATGTCTTGCGGTGACCGCAGCACCTATGCACGAGCGGCAGCCATTATCCTCTATGATTTCTGCCAATCTCTGAACATACCCATCATGATCTACGGACACTCCACCAGTTGGGGTGCCGATGTTGATCTGTACTCCTATGCGGAGTTCGACAGCATCGACCGGGATGATAAGTTCCGGCTCATGGACATCTCTGCCAGAAACAGCAATCGAGACGGCGCCGCTCTGCGGTTTGTCGCTGAGCAGCTATCCAAGCGTCCTGAAGAAATTCGGATACTTATGCTGCTATCAGATGGACAGCCCGCAGCCAGAGGCTACAGCGGTACCGCAGCTGAAGAAGATCTGCGCGGCATCAAGCAGGAATACAAGCGTAAGGGCATTCTGTTCATTGCCGCCGCAATCGGCGAGGACAAGCCCAACATTGAGCGCATCTATGGTGATTCCTTCCTTGATATTACCGACCTGAACCAGCTCCCGGTGAAGCTGACAGCAGTCATCAAACGCTTTCTTAGGTGATTTCATGCGTTATAAGACGCAGAAACCATAGCAAAAACGCCCTACATTCTTGGGTGGGCAGCCGGCACATGCCACGCTGCCCACCTGTCGATATGACAGAAAGGAACTATTTTTTATGTTTATGAACCGAGTCGGCGCACAATTTCAATGCGAAGGCGTAACCTACACGATTGGCGGCAAGGTCTGCGCAAACGACGCCAGCGATTATGAGGGACTGTATGGTACCATCACAGAGATCCGGGACGGCGATGACCGCGAAACAGAAAACGACACCCCGGACATCTACTGTTCATTTATGCCCCCTGTGCTGGCTGATGACATCAAGGCCATAGAAAGCCGATTCTCGCAGCTATACCGCAGAGAGATGCATCTGGAAGATATTGGACTGGACACAGTCATCATGGCTCCCGATATGCTCAAGGTGCTGGAACCAATACCCTCATGGCAAAAACTGACAATCTATATTATCCGGGAAGACTGGGCATTCGGTGGAGACTACGGTGAGGATTTCTCTCTCACCACAACCCCCGACATGGCGAAATACATCCTTACAAAACTGGTTACTGAACAGCTGGAAAGCGGATATGTTTCCGAATGGACCGACCTGCCCGATTGGGAAATGGAATGTACACCCCGAAGATATGAATGCGGGCTTCATGATTCGTACTACGAGAATCACTATAAAGTCTGCATTGAGGAGCAGGAACTTCCCATTGACGATACAGCAGTACGCAGTCTCCTTGATAACCAACTCCGGAGGTATTTTGCGGAGCAGATTGAAGGCTGGGGCGAACTTGAAGGGCTTACCGAGCAGCAGATCACCGAAATGGTCGCTGCGCCCAATGTCCCTCAGCGCATCCGCAGGCAGTTGGAGAAGAATGGTTTTCTGATGGATTCCTTCTGGGAATCAGTAGCGAAAGCCTCGTTCGACCTCGTAAGGCAGTACAAGGAGAAACTGATATGAGCTATCAACTATCCACCGAAAATGGAGGGGCAACTATGGACGTCACTAAATTGCAGGCAGCCATACAAAAGCAGGATGAATACCTGTCCTGCAGGAGGCATCTCAGCGATGTCCCTGCAGGAGACGTAACGCTCAATGACCTCACCCGTGAGATCATCCGTGCCTTCAAGGAATGTCATGGTTCCGCGTTCCTTGGAAAACTGGTATTCTCCTGGGAAGATCAGAAAAAACTGGAGCGTGACGAGATTGGTATTTACACCGAGTACACGGGTCAGCCGCTTCCGGCCTATGGCTGCAATTTTGTGACCGCTCAGCCGGATGCGCAGTTGGAATCTATGGTGATTGAGTGGGCCATCGATGAATGGCCGCCCAAATTCACGCTCTTTACCAAAATCCTGCAGCGCATTAAAGATCTGAACGGATACACGCTGAATTGGAGATAGCATATTTGCCATGTCTGTTACTGCCAGTAAAGTTGTAAAAACGCTTACAGATGACGTAAATTTACAATGTTTTCACTGGACGAAAGGAACAGAATGTGGTATACTATTGTTGCCAACAAGAGGAGGAAACATCATGGAAACAGAAAAACCGGATGGATTCCCTGGTCTTCCGGAGGAATTTGTCCGACAGAATGCCAAGTACATGCGTCTGTTACAGGGCTTTCGCCTGTTGGACGATGACTTTATGAGTAAAGTCTTCGAGGATAAGGAATGTGCGCAGTTACTGCTGCATATCATTCTGGAACGCAGCGATCTCGTTGTACAAGAGGTTCATGGTCAATACAGCATCAAGAATCTTCAGGGGCGCTCCGTCCGTCTGGATATTCTGGCGGTTGACCAGGAGGGGAAACACTACAATATTGAGATCCAGCGGCAGGACGAGGGCGCGGACGCACGCCGTGCCAGATACAACAGCAGCCTCTTAGACGCAAACCTGACACACCCCGGTGATCGCTACGAAGAGCTGCGAGAAACCTACGTTATCTTCATTACAGAACGGGATGTTCTGAAGGCAGGACTTCCCATCTACCACATTGACCGCATGATTCAGGAGACCGGGAAGCCTTTTGGCGACGGCTCCCACATCATATATGTCAACGCGCAGTGCAAAAACGATACGCCTCTAGGCAAACTGATGCATGATTTCTCCTGTACACAGGCAGATGACATGCACTATCCGGTTCTTGCCGAGCGCGTAAGGTATTTCAAAGAAAATGTAAAGGGGGCAACCACCATGTGCAGAGAAGTTGAAAAATTAGTAATGGCTGAACGGGATGAAGGCCGCGCAGAAGGCCGTGCGGAAGGAAACATCGAATCGAGCGCAAGAGCAGTTCGTAATGTTATGGCCAAGATGTCCCTCTCTGTGGAGGAGGCAATGCAGTTCTTGGAATTACCCGATTCGGAAAAAGATGCCGTCCGGAAACTTATTGAGCAGTAATTTCATTTACTGCTGGTCGTGCAGGCTCGCATTGTAGGTGCGGACTAGCCAATACCGCCCACAAGGAGTTACCACCATGTGTAGAGAAGTTGAAAAAATTGCGATGGCTGAACGGAACGAAGGTCGTTTAGAAGAAAAAATCAATTCTGTCCGCGCAATCATGGAGAGCTTGTCTATCTCTGTCGATGAAGCTATGAAGCTCCTGAAAACGCCGGAATCCGATAAGGACATTATTCGGAAACTCATTGCACAGTGATTCCGTTTGTCGTCGGTCATGCAGGCTCACATCGGGAACGCAAGCCAGATGATGTCTCACGTAATGATGGATTGCGTTTATCCACGCGAATGTTGACCAATTCAATCTGATAAGTCCACTACATCCAACCCGGGATGCTGCCTCTGGCGGCATCCCTTTTCCTTTTACACCTGCTGACCAAAATAAACTGCTTTTTCCTTTCGCAAAAGATATCATGACGATACAGCAGTCAGAAGATGTCCTGCATCTGCGGTGCCTACCGCCGGAAATAAAACTTCCGGAATCCGGTAATTGACTAATGCCGGCAGCTATGATATAATGCCATCAACATAGTATCAGAGTTTTGCAGCGGCAAAACACAGTTTCCGGGTTCTTCTCAAGTGTCATTTGCATTTTTGCGCAAATGGCACTTTTTCTATTTTCTGACAACTAATATCGTAAACACTTGCCAGTAGTCTCCTTTCTTCCGGGGATTACTGGCTTTTGTTATATCCGGCGGTTTCCGCCAAACAACCGAAAGGAGCAAGCAACATGTTATCCTGTCACGACAACTTTGAAGCCACCTTTGACAACTATCCGTCCATGCTCAGCTACCATCAAGCACTGAGTATGGCATCCAGTTGGCGCCGCTGTAAGGTCAAAGACCTTCATGTGGAACCTCTGGACTCCGCCTCTCCCCTGTACGGTCACCCCGCAGCGTTTGCCGCAGGTACCAGCGAGGACGCAATCAAAGACACCGCCGCCAACCTCGGCCTTGCGCTGAATGTGGATGGAAATATCTATCCCGTCCGCAGCACGGCCTACAAAACGCTGACCGAACGCGCAAAGATCAATGGCACAGCACTTCCCAAACTCAGTCGCAAAGACCTTGCCAATGTACTCAACGCCTGCCTGTCCGTACACAATTCGGATGCGCTCCTGCTGATCCGGAACGAAAAGGTTTCCGCGGTTCACTCCGGCGACGAAACGGATTATTCCGTGCTTCCCATGGATGAACTGCTGGTTACGCTGGAGAAGAAGCTGGGGGAACGTTTTCCCGGCTTCGTGTTTGAAAGCGGGTATACCGACCATGCCTATACCTGCGGCAGCTGGATCCTCCCTGATCAAAAGGAAGGCATTCTGGGTGCCTATGCCAAAGCCCTTGCCGCGCACGGTCAAGCAGCGATGGCAAACAGGCTGGTTCCCGGTATCCGGTTCATGACATCAGACACCGGCGTTGCCTCCGCAAAAGTATCCGCTTTGCTGATAGGCGCACAGCAGCCGATCCATATCGGCGACTGCATTGGTGTGGATCACCGGAATCAGCGTAAGATCGCAGATTTTGATACTGAGATGGACAAGCTGTTTGCCAAGTTCTGCGATTCCGTTGCCAAGCTGCAGAGCCTGCTGGAAATTCCGCTGGAGTACCCTGTCAATGCCATGACCCGGGTCTGCAAAAAGCTCTCCCTTCCGAAGAAGGAAGCGTTGGAAGCGATCGCCATGTATGAAATGGCTTACGGCGGAGGACCTGCGACTGCCCATGATGTCTTCATGGCCATGCAGGAAATTCCCTACATGATGAAGACATGCCACACCCCGGAAGCAAAGCTGCTCAAGGCCGAAGAAAACATGGCACGCGCTCTGAGTATCCGGTGGAGCGACTATGATGTGGCAAAGGAGCTGAAGTGGTAATGGCTGCTCCGATATTACTTTGCGACACCACCGGAATGAGCAATGACCGCTGGCTGGAATGCCGTATGCATGGCCCCAAAGGCGATATCCCCTATACCATCGGTGGAAGCGATGTGGCCGCCATATTCGGCGTTTCACCGTGGACGACCCCGCTGGAACTGTGGATGATCAAAAAGGGGCGCATGAAGCCAAAACCCAAAAACAATGCCGACCAGCTGGAGATGGGACATCTGCTCGAACCGATTGCGGCATACTGGTATGCAAAGAAAAGCGGCAACTACGTCTACGATGACAAGGGGCTGTACCAACACACAGACCATCCCTACGCTCTGGCCAATTTTGACCGGCGGTATGAGCGGGCCAGCGATGGTCAGCCCGGCATTCTGGAATGCAAAAGCTGCACCTATCACAAAGCGGAAGACTGGGCAGACGACGCGATCCCCCTGTACTATGAATTCCAGCTCCGCTTCTACCTCGCTGTAGCAGACGTCCAGCACGGGGCGTTCTCGTGCTTCTGGGGGAATAATCCTGCCAACGATCTGGCAATGCCGGAAATCAAGCGTGATCTTGTCAAAGAGGACATGATATTCGAGCGGCTGGATGAATGGATCTGGAGCCTTGAACACGATGTCCCGCCTACCATGAGCGGTGTCAAACCCACACTGGCAATGGAATCTCTCGCAAGGATTTATGGTGCCAGCAAACCCGGTCTTCCTACCATTGAATTGCCATACAAGTTTGAGCGGCAGCTTCGGCAGATCGCCAACTTGCAGGCCAAAGTCAGGGAATGCGAAGACGAAAAGAAACGCTACGAAAAGGAGATCGAAGCACACTCCGTGCGAATTGCCGAAGTCATGAAGGAGCATGAGCATGGTATTCTGACAACTACCAAAGACAAGCTCCTCATTGATTTCGTAACGAGAACCACCAAGCGGCCCAGCTCCGATGCTCTGAAAAAGAAGTATCCCGGCGTCTATGCGGATGTGTTGAACATATCCACCAGCCGTAAGGTGAAAGTTTCGGTACAGCCGATTTGATCAGGGAGAAACAATATGCGAAAATTCTTTGAACGAATCGACCTTCGGTCCCGCTGCGAAATGACGGATTACCTGCGCAACCATTTCCGATATTCCACAATGAACTCCTGGAATCATGCAACATCGTATGCCTGTAACCTCAAAATTTACAGACTTGGTCTGGATCCTGAGATTGAATCCAAGCTTTTCGATATGCTCGATACCCGGGAGTTCTTGCTTATGCGGCAGGAAACGCTGTATCTGTTTAATGCAGCCCACAACTTCCGCTGGCAGGCGGGGTTCAACGGCAGAAGCGGCGGCTATCTGGTCCTCTACCATGGGGATCTGAAGCCCACCGGATATCTGTCTTACTGCACCTGCTGCGGCCAGCGGAACTGCCGCAGTGTCGCTGACACAGGCAATGTGTGCGGTGTCTGCGGGAAAGCGTCCCGTGTGGATTTCCGTATCCCGCCAAAACAGCCCGTCACGTTCCCCGGCCGGGGTACGGACATGGAGGACGACTATGAAGAATGGTCGCTGTCTGAACTCCGGGACCGTGTAAAACTTGTACAGGAGCTGGACAGTCTGGCTGACGATCTTGTCAGTCAGGCTATTCATATGGCAAGGGCGTTTGATGTCGTGGAGGAGAATTATTATATTCCCCAGACCCGGCATGCACTTATCGCCAAATAAAAAGCTCTTGAGAAAGGAGAAAACAAGTGTTATGTCAATTTGATAAGCTCCTCTATCCCCGGATGGCCGATGCTTCCACCGTTGACTATATGATCGCCGTTTACCGTCCGCTGGAAATCCTGCACGATGGCAGCGGCAATGCAATGCGTCAGTTCAAAGCTGTCGGCTATTGCCTCCCCATCACGGAAAAAGTTCGATTCCGTCTGAATGGCCACTGGGTCAGACATCCGAAGCACGGACTCCAGTTCGAGGTAGAGAGCTACGAGGAGGTAATTTCCCATACCAAGGAGGGCATCATCGGTTATCTGGCATCCGGTCAGATCAAAGGTGTTGGCCGAAAAATCGCAGAGAAAATCTACGATTCCTTCGGGCAGGACACGCTGGAGATTCTGGATCAGGAGCCGGAAAAGCTCATGACCATTCAGGGCATCAGCAAAAGACGCCTCAGGATGATCTGCGATTCCTATCTGGCCACCCGCGGCGCCCGGGACGTGATTGCCTTTCTGACTCCCCACGGTGTTACCGCCAACCGAGCCATTAAGATCTACCGTGAGTATGGAAAGGATACTCTGGATATCATCCGGAAGCATCCGTACCAACTGGTGGAAATGGCAGGTATCGCATTCAAGACAGCTGACAAGCTGGCAATGAGTCTGGGGCTTCCCGCCGTTTCCCCGGAGCGTGTCGACGAAGCGCTGATGTACGCAATCGCCGAAGGCGAGGCGGAGGGACATATGTGTCTGGAAAAGCACGATTTCCTCCGCAGGGCGCTGCGCCTTCTGGAAACACCGGAGATCACTGAGGAGATGGCGGCCGCAAGAGCCTTCCAACTGGTACAGGCGAACCGGCTTGTCTGCTATGACCACTACATCTACCGCACTGCGACTGCCACTGTGGAAAACAATATTGCCTTTCATATCGCACAGCAGATGAAAACGACCGTAGAGCCTTACGAGAATCTGGATCACGCCATTCTGGGCGAGGAACGGAAGCTCAGGATCACACTGGCGCCGGAGCAGCGGGAGGCGGTAAAAATGGCGCTTTCCACAAAGTTCTGCGTCATAACGGGCGGCCCGGGGACAGGCAAAACCGCAGTTCAGCGGGCAATCCTTGATCTGTATCAGGAAAAGTATCCGGAAGCGCAGATCATATGCTGCGCCCCCACCGGACAGGCAGCGCAAAGGATGAAGGAATCCTCCGGGCTGCCGGCATCGACGATCCACAAGGCCCTGTGCATCAAGGCGAACCCTGACGGCACCCTGACTGAAGGCATCATGCTGAATGCGGATCTGATTCTTGTAGATGAGGTCTCCATGATGGACGCCTTTCTCGCAGAGCGGCTGTTTGCTGCCATCCCGCCTCATGCCAGACTGATTCTGGTAGGTGACGCGGACCAGCTTCCCTCTGTAGGCCCCGGCGCTGTCTTAAAGGACATCATCAACAGCGGCGCTGTACCCGTGGTTCGTCTGGATCATGTGTTCCGCCAGAGCGCCGGAAGCCGGATCGCTACCAATGCCCGGCTGATCAAGCATGGCAATCTGAGTATGGAGTACGGCCCGGATTTCATGTTCTTTGATTCCAAGGATCTGGCAGTATCCGCCGATATCATTGAAAACCTGTATATGCAGGAAGTTCAGAAATTTGGTGTGGACGGCACGGCATTCCTGACCCCCTTCCGGCGTAGGACCGAAACATCGGTAGATGCCATGAACGCACGGCTGCAGGCACTGGTGAATCCACCAGCTCCAGGGAAGGCTGAAGCCGTTTCCGGACAGCTACGCTTCCGGCTTGGCGATAAGGTCATGCAGATCAAGAACTACGAGCAGGTCAACAACGGCGACGTGGGCTACATCACCAACATTACCGGTTCCGAAAACGAGGCTGTCGTGGAGATCGACTTTGGAGACGGTCGGATCATGAAATACGAAAACGACCAGCTTAGAATGCTGGATCTCGGATACGCCTCCACTGTCCATAAGTCTCAGGGCGCCCAGTACAAATCTGTCATTCTGAACCTGCAATGCGCCCACGCGATCATGCTGATGCGTGCCATCGTCTACACAGCAATTACCCGCGCAAGGCTTCGGCTCACCATCGTTGGTGAACGAAAAGCGTTGTGCAGAGCGATCCGCAATACCAAAGCTGACCAGTGGGGTACCCGTCTGGCGCAAAGAATTCAAGACTTCATTGAGTAGAAAGGAAATGACCGTTATGGCAACCACATTGGATATGTACTACCAGAACAAACAGCAGCTCAACGCAATAATTGCGGAGCATAAGCTGACCATGGATCAGCTTTTTGGTTATCAGGAATTGCTTTACCGAATCTCCATTCTGGAGAGCTGCATGAATTTTGTCAAGACAGCTCCTGTTACCGCTGATGTGAGTGCAATGAGCTATCACTACAAGATCGTTGACGCGCTCTTTACCTGTCTGCTTCAGGAGCGGCAGTTTGGTATTCCCGCGGATGAAAAGCTGAAGAAACAGCGTGCGACTGCTCTCGGCAATCTCCAGACGGTGATCACCAGCTTCCGCAAGCAGTTCCAGAGCTTTGCGCCAACCACACCGGAGGCTTACCGGGATGCCATCTGCAGGATGGTCAACACGGTACTGCCCGCATGGCTCCAGTACCGCTTCACTTATATCCCGTTCTGATCAGGAGGTAATCACATGAGTCAGAATATCAATTCCCAGTTTTCTGTCCTGAACACCATCAATCAGGTGGATGGCTTCGATCCGTCCCATCTGACGGTAGACTATGTAGACCTCACGACGCAGGAAAAGCGAAAGCGGCTGCCCGTCATGGCGCAGCTTGCGTGGTTCCGTCTGCGGCACCCCGAAGGGAAAATCGCACTGCAGGTTGATCCTGTGAAGGACTACTTCGTTGCGACTGCGAGAGTATATGTCAGCTACAAGGATCCGGCAGATTGCTATCTGTCTGAAGCCACTGCTTCCCGCAAATATGATTCGCTGAAGCCTACCGTTTCTCCCCGGGAATGGGCGCAGACTGCGGCAATCGGTATTGCCTTGCGTAATGCCGGTTTCGGTTTACAGTTCAGTGCTGCCGGAGACGGTTTCGACGGCAATGTCCCTGACGAGCTTGGCACAGGAAATGGCATAACACCTCCTGCGCCAATGCCCACAGGCACACCGCCCGCTCCCCAGCCTGAAACAGAAACGTCTGCCGTAGTTGCTGCACCTCCTGTTTCGGATCCGGAGCCTGTTATTGTAGAACTGACGCCGGAACAGAAATTTGAACAGGCATGTGCCGTTGTGAGTCCCATCAAGAAACATGGCGGTAAGACACTGGGCGAAGTTCTCAGCACGGAACCCCGGGCAATTAGCTGGCTGGCCTCAAAATTCGGCGGCGATGAAACCATTCGTGCCGCTGCAGAGTATATCTGCAATTATGCAATGGAACAAACGCCCGCATAAACCGCTTGCGATAAAGGGGGATGTATCACGCATCCCCCTGGAAAGGAGGCTGCATGGTCGAAATCCATATTTACGATATTATCCCTCTGATCGGCATTCCGGAACCGCCGAACGGCAGACGCAGCTACAATATAAGCTGCCCTTGCTGTGACACAAATCCACGGGGAAAGCACCTGAACATCAATCTTACGAAAGATGTATTCTGCTGTCCCCGGTGTCGTTTTTCGGGCGGCGTCTTTGATTTGTATGCGTACTATGCTCAGGTCGACCGCAAGAAAGTGCGGGAAATTTTGATAAAGGAGCTTGGTCTGAAGGATAGCGACTCATTTCACCATGAAGGCAGCAAACACAGGCGGGGGCAGCGAACGATCACACGCCCCATTCTGCAGGATATTGAATTGCCTCTTACGGACATTGATGCCAGACACGAAACCTATACAGCTCTGCTTTCCAAGCTGTCTCTGGCATCTGACCATCTGGAAAACCTGCTGTCAAGAGGCATGACCGAGGAAATGATCTGTCGGAATGGCTATAAAACCATGCCCGTTGCAGGTTTCTCTGCCATTGCAAAGCAGCTCCATGAGGAAGGCCATTATCTGGCCGGTGTCCCCGGCTTCTATCATGATACGGCTGGAAACTGGACCATCTGCAAGGAAAGGCGAGGCATTCTCGTACCGGCAAGAACCCCAGAAGGAAAAATTCAGGGCCTGCAGATTCGATTGGATTTCATCAAAAAAGGAAAATTCCGATGGCTCACCAGCGTTGGAAAGCAGGACGGCTGTAAGGCAGAATGCTGGACCCATATTGCTGGCGAGCCTACCCCGACAGTCCTTCTGACCGAGGGGCCAATGAAGGCCGATGTCATCCATCACATTACTGGCCTGACGGTAATTGCGGTACCCGGTGTCAATTCACTGAATCATTTGAAGGAAACACTGGAGTATGTACAATCCAAGGGAACCACAAAGATTATGACGGCATTCGACATGGACTACCTGAAAAATCCCCATGTGAAGGACGGCTATTTCAATCTGGCCACTATACTGGCTCAGGTCGGGATTGACTACGGAACCTACCTTTGGGATCCCCAATACAAAGGTCTTGACGATTATGTATGGCATTGTCGTCAGGAAGGTCTGCTCTGACATCTCGCAAAGGACGGAACCCAGCCGGGTCTCCGTCCTTTTTGTACGCATTTCTAAAAATTATAAGCATATGTGTTGCAAATACGCATTTGCAGCGGTGTAATCAAGTATACAAAACATTATTCAGGAGGAAACCATTATGTTAATCGCAGTCGACCACGGTAATCACGCCATCAAAACCGTCCACTACAATTTCATTTCCGGTCTGGCACAGCACTCTGTCCGCCCGCCTATGGCGGATGAAGTTCTGGAGTACAAGGGCGAATATTGGACCCTTTCCGGCCAGCGTCTCCCGTATCGCCGGGATAAGACCCGGGATGAAAGCTTCTTCATTCTCACCCTGTTTGCTATCGCAAAAGAGCTTTCCTATGCCGGCCCTCTGCCCGCAGCAGAGAAAATCGAGCTGGCGGTAGGTCTGCCCCCGGAACACTACGGCATTCTGAAGGACAAGTTCAGGGCCTACTTCAAGCGCAGTGAGTCCGTCCAATTCTCTTACAATGACAAGCCTATGACCATTCTGATTCGGGATGTCTTTGTATATCCGCAGGCATTTGCTGCCATCGCACCTCAGAAAAGCCAGCTCAAGCATCACCTGCGCTTGTTTCTGATCGACATTGGCGGCTACACCACCGATGTTCTGCTCCTGCGCAGCGGTAAGCCCGACATGCAATTCTGCCGCAGTCTGGAAACCGGCGTCATTACCATGAACAATGACATCATCCGCAGGGTCGGCGCCCTGCATGATATGCAGATTGAGGATGAACATATCAGCGCCGTGCTGTGCGGCAAGGAAACCATTCTCCCCGCGGATGTAAAGGATACCATCCGCAAGTCCGCGGAACAGCACGCGAAGGATATTCTGGATCAGCTGCGTGAACTGAAGGTAGATCTGCGTTCTAACCCGGCAGTCTTCATTGGTGGTGGCTCTGTCCTGTTCCGGGATTATCTGGAGCGTTCCCCTCTGGTAGCCTCAGCCAGTTTCGTAGAAAATGTGAACGCCAATGCCATCGGCTATCAGGCAATGGCAGAAGGACAGCTTTCTCTTCTGCGAACTTAACCATAAACGGGGGTGAACCGCGTTGATTAAAGATGGAAAGTACCGTTACACCCTTCAATTTGGTATGAACACTGCCGAAGAACGGCGGGCAGGCCAGTTCCTTGAGCAGCTGGGCAACAAGAAAAGCCCGATCATCGTAGCTGCTCTGAACAAATATCTGGAGGATAACCCGGGCCTGCTGGATGGTCGGGTACGCATTCAGGTTCATGTTTCCGATCTAAATACTCGGATGCTGGAAGATAAAATCCGGCAGCTGATCGAAGAACGGCTCACCTCCAGTGTCCCGCTTCCTACACAAGCAGCTGCCAATCCCCGTGAGAATGTGGAGCAAGTCAGCGCAGATATCTTAGAAATGCTGAACGATTTGGACAGCTTTGGATAATCTAAAAATCCCGGAGTTGGGTGATACCAATTCCGGGATTCTTCAATTTTAGAGAGATTATCAGGACGCTCTTGGCGAGGGATAATTCTTTTCTTGATTAAGGGTGCTTTACCATATTACCCCGGTAGGCAACGGGTATCATCCCATCATTATGGGATAAGCTGCGTTGAAAAGGAGCAATTCAGAATGGTTATAGAGCTCGTCCTTAAGGCTTGAGTAATGTGAAAAAGTCTCTAAAGTCAACAATTCTAGAGACTTTAAGCTATATACGATGACTAAGTTGGATCTTTATTATCGGAAATTTCCGTTTGGAGTAGAAGGTATATTTTCGGGACCCTGTCTATCTTCGTTTATCAAGCCAATGATTGATAACAAGTAGTAGCACGTAGAGATAACACTACAAGTGTACGAAACAAGGATACCTGCGCTGACCGAAACCATGACATTGTTTACCGCGTTTGTTTCATCAATAATTGCGCCCAGAATAATGAAAAATAAAATTACTAAAAGTCCTAAAATTAGCGCCTCCGTATACCGCCATCGAAGTTCTTTGTGAGCACCATGTCTTTTTATCTCTTTCATTATTTCACTGGATGTAGCACCTACCAAAATGGTTACAGACGCTAAAATAAAACCAGAGATAGTGGCTGAACAAGAGATAATTGTATTGAGAAGAAATTCCAGACGAACAAAGGATAGTGACGGCACTTTGCTCAAAAACAGGGCGAGACCACATATTAATCCCAGGAAGGGAGGTATAAGCACAGTGATAAGGGAATGTGATTTTCCTTTCATACTTTCTCCTAACCTTTGCTTTACAAGAGCCCGTGATGTTCCATGTATTCGCCTAAACACATGCGGTATAAGCGCTCATGTGTAATAGGGTTGTTTCGAGAGTATTCAACCTTGATTTCATAGCGTGCTCGGTCATCCATTAGATTGATGGTCTCAAACGGTGTATCTTCATTGTCAGAGGCACGCACACATAGACTGCGAGTGCCAGGGAATTGATATGCCTCATGAACGAGGGGAGAGACCTCATTGGCATTTAACAAGCCATGCCGCTGATGACCAAAACCGAGTTCAACCTTAACAATGCGTCCCTGATATCTTCTGAAATTGTTGATAATCTGACCAAGTGACTGAGTGGCCTGTTCGTCAGTCAGTTGTTCACTATCGGCAACCAGAATAAATTTCCGGTATAGTGCGTTGGCAGTGATTCTACCGATGCGAGTTCCACTGAGTATGGGCTTTAGAAGAACCAAAACACCTTCAGGAGAAAGCAACTGAAGGAACTCCTCAAGTGCCTTGATAGAGGTGCCATAGAGATTCCGCTGCATATACAAGGTGCAATCGCTTTCATCATATAGAACGGTGGTTGATTCAGCAGGGAATTGATTATCAGCGAGCTGTATCAATTCATATGCACCATCACCATCAGCTATACCTGGTAATATTTTCTCACGAAGGTGAAGAATTTGCAATTCCCATACGTTTAGCTGATCATCACGGCGACACTTATGGAACATATGAGTATCGCCCAATATTTTCTTTTTTGTTTCAGAGAACGGGTGAGACATCACATGCTCTAATAAAGCACGGAGATCATATAAATGTTCACGAGAAGCACCGTTTTCGTCCTGGGCAAGATAGTATGGATGGAAATGATCAAACTGAACTGTTTTCTTTTGGTTAGCCATAAAGAATCCCTCCAACATTTTTATCATACCACAAGAAGTGTTCAATGAAAAGGGCTAATGTCGAATTGTTGGGATTTTTGCTATAAATTATATCATGTAGATCTGATAATTGGAGAGAATAAGGGCAACGGAAACACGCTGGAAATATAATCTAAAAGGAGCCCCCGGTTTTGATATACGGGCATAGCCCTCTGTTCTTCGCGTAACATGTAAATGCGTAATACGTTCTGTCAGCTGCGCCGGGACTGTTACTTGCTATTATTACACGGCTCTCTTTAAAAACAATTATATGAAGCTCTCAAGAGCGAACACGGTATGATAATAACCGACAACAGGTAAAAATACAAAACTTCGGAGCATCAACCGATTGGGTACTCCTGTGCCAAAATTATACTGCTAACCTGACCGCTAGACAGAAATTTATAATCTGTCGACAGGGTTCGTGAGCTTTCTCTCTCAGATTTTCTATAAATTGTGTGTAAATACGACACACACGAATTGCCTGATTCCGATTTGAAAGACGATTCGCAGGAAAATCAAGTCAGGTGATTGCATGAAAAATGGTTCCCCACCTATTTTACGCTGATTGGTGAGGCCCCCTACTAACCTTCGGCACTTAGCATCCCTTGAATATGCTCCCGCTAACTCGTTTTGTCCCGCCATGCGCAGAATAGAATGGGGCGGGATTCTTACAGCCATTTTTGCCACGCAGCAAGGCCTTCGGGCCTTACTGCGTGTTTTTTTACGTCCTGCCATCAGGTGCCGTGGGCCGCCTTTCCCAGTTCGATTTGACCATCACTTTGAACTGGAGGTATTAACCATGGCTCACAAATTTGAGCAATCTGATTCCGGGAATGACTTACTACGCGCCCGCTTTACATTGTGGCTCAGCACCGCACTAATCCGTGCCAGAGGGCGATATCTGGAAACTCACACAGAAAAGTTGGACATCGTTCCTCTGGATGAGGTTCTGACGAACACGACTCCGGATACGACAGACTATTTTATCAGCGTCGAGCACAGCAAAACAGGCTTCGACTTTGAGGAGGAGAAACTTGCGAAAGCCTTCTCAGAATTGTCCCTGATGCGGCGTGAGGTATTGCGTCTGCTCTTTGTGGAGGAGAAGACGCCCTGCGAAATTGCCAGACAGCTTTGTATTTCTCCGAACTGCGTCTATCAGTTCAAGCATCAGGCTCTATCCAAACTGAGGCGTGAGCTTACGAAGGGAGAAACCCAACATGGATAACCAGCAGTTTGCCGCTGTCCTGCAAGGCGCCGTGGCAGGCAGACATGAGGATCTTGAACAGATCCTTGAGCTGTACGAGCCTTTGATCCGGAAGCATTCCCTTCATAATGGCACATTCAACGAAGATCTTCACCAATATCTGCTGATACATATTGCGCTCAACATCAGCAAATTCCCTCTATAAGCCATGGCCCCGGAGAATTGCTCTCCGGGGTTCCCCCGTCTCTGCATGAAATTCCCTGAGAATTTCTGAAAGTTTATAAGAAATGCAAGTTTCCAACGGCTCCTTTATAGTTATGGGCATCCCTATGCCATGCACCTTGAAAACTGCACACGTACCAGTTCGGTACATCCCTTTGTTTGGGGAGCGGCTATCCATCTGACGGCCTGACAGAACCATGAGCACTTATGTATGGGCGGCACCCATGCAACGCGATGATCCACAAAGGTACAATGGTACTTCCGTAAAACGCGGCCCGGCCATAGTGAAGGCGGGGAGATGAAACTTCTATGAGCCTGTTCGCCACAGGCGCCGACTGGATGAAATAAATTGTAGGAGGTGAAAGGGTGGGCTATAGTCGTCAGAATGTAGCCGAAACGAAGAAATATGCAAAAAAATTCGTTCGCTACAAAGAAGGTGCAGAAAGATATAGCCTAGGGTTAACCAAGTTTCAGGCGCTTGCAAAGGAAGCAAAATCCGTCTACAAGATAGATGGCGTCGCTTTGGTAAATTGCGAGCTGTTTGAAAGATACCTGGAAACATTCAGAGAATTCTAAATACGGCAAGTAAAATAACTGGATTTCTGGCACAAGGGGTTGACTTTTTGTCTTACAATAAGTATAATATAAATGCTCGGAGGTAGTTGTACAATGAGAACGGGACGTCCAAAGGAAGAAAATGCGAAGCGTAAAACGATTACAATTCGACTGACAGAGGACTTGTATCGGAAGATCGTTGAATATGCCGCTGAGCACAAACTGTCAAAGACAGATGTTGCCCTGCAAAGCTTGGAGAGATTTCTGTCCAAGAAAGATTGAGTGCTGTGGAATCCTTCTTTATTTTGTAAAGGAGGACGCAACATGGCAAAAGCACGAAAAGACGACCGCGGGAGAGCTCTCCGGAAAGGAGAAGTTCAGAGAGCTTCGGACAAGCGTTATATGTACACCTATACCGATCCCTTGGGTCGGCGCAAGTTTATATACGCAAATGATTTGGCTGAGCTTCGTGAAAAGGAAAAGAAGCTGATAAAGGATCAGCTGGACGGTCTTGATCTGTATGTAGCCGGTAAGGCCACGGTCAATGATACCTTTGACCGTTACCTTTCGACCAAATTCAAGCTGAGAGAAACCACTCGCAGCAACTACACTTATATGTACGACAGATATGTCAGAGAAACCTTTGGTCGAAAGAAAATTGCAGACATCAAGTATTCCGAGGTCCTCCAGTTTTATCTTTACCTTCTGAACGAAGAAGATCTGGCACTTAGTACATTGGATAATATCAACACTCTGCTGCATCCGACATTTCAGCTGGCAGTTCGGGATGATGTCATTCGCAAGAATCCCTCCGACGGTGTTATGAAGGAAATTGCCAGGGAAACAGATAAAGCCCGTGGTATTCGCAGAGCGCTGACAATTGAGCAGCAGCGTGCCTTTATGGAGTACATCGCAAACCATCCGGTTTATTACCATTGGTGGCCCGTATTTACGATTCTTTTCGGTACGGGATGCCGGATTGGCGAGGCGCTGGGGCTACGCTGGGAAGACCTCGACTTTGAAAATAGGGTCATTAGCATCAACCACAGCATGGTATATTACCCGGTAGGCGACTCTCGTACTTCTGTCCAGAAAATCTCAAAGCCAAAGACCGAAGCCGGTATTCGGGCTATTCCGATGCTGGACACAGTATATGATGCTTTCATGCTTGAGCGAGAAGAACAGGAAGAAAACGGCTTCAACCAGACGGTTATTGATGGAATGACCGGATTCGTATTTGTCAACCGGAATGGCGGCGTGCCTAATCCGCAGGCCATTAACCGCACGATCAAACGGATCGCTCATAGCTACAATTCCGAGGAAGTCGTAAAGGCCAAAAGAGAACGGAGAGAGCCGATTATTCTTCCCGATTTTTCTTGCCACCATCTGAGGCACACATTTTGTACCAGGCTTTGCGAACACGAAACCAATCTGAAAGTGATTCAGGCAATCATGGGTCATCGAAACATCCAAACGACGATGGACATATACGCCGAGGCAACAGCTCACAAGAAACGAGAAGCATTTGAAAACCTATCAAAACTGGATATCTTCTGAGAAGGGTTCTCAGCGCCAAATGGTCTGACAACAGATATCCTGCGGTGACAACAAGTTGACAACAATTTTGCTTTTTTCCTGATGCAATACGAATAGATATGAATAGCGGTTAGGAAAGCAAATAACGGAATATGAAGCACTATGAAGCCGGGTGAAGTTCTGGCAATACATTTCCCCACTATGAAACCTTTGGACACTCCCAAGTCGGAGAAAAAGCCTGAGGAAGTCGGTATCATCGGCGGAGCTAAGGGTACGGTCGAGATCGAGATTAAGGACGAGCCGATCGATTTTTCCAATGTTCAGATCGAGCCGCTGTTCCAGAATCAGGTCGATTTTGACACCTTCTCCAAGAGTGATTTCCGTGCCGTAAAGGTCAAGGAATGCGAAGCTGTGAAGAAGTCCAAAAAGCTCTTAAAGTTCGTTTTGGACGACGGAACCGGCGTAGATAGGGTCATTTTGAGTGGTATTCACGAATATTATGAGCCGGAAGAACTGGTTGGAAAGACCTGCATCGCCATCACCAACCTCCCGCCCCGCCCGATGATGGGCATTGATTCCTGCGGTATGTTGATCTCTGCCGTGCATCACGAAAACGGCGAAGAAAAGCTGCATTTGCTGATGGTTGATCCTCACATTCCGGCAGGCGCAAAGCTCTATTGATTGCCCCAAAATTGTCGGTGCTTACGCCACAACTTACGCCAATTTACTCCGAGCTTACGCCCAAAATGCGTCCCCAATTCTGCGATTGCAGACAAGTTCCGATAGCATACGATAAGTTCATATGAATTAAGCCCGCTGATTTCGGTCAGCGGGCTTTTTCTATTTCCTGATTAAAATCTTAATTTTAATCAGGAAGGCATCGCCTGACGGCGCTGCCTGTTTTGTGATTTATAAGGAAAGAAATCACAAAACAAGTCTCATATGAACTCCATGCCCTTCAGGCAATTAAAATCTTTTTTAAAGATTTTAATTGGAGTTCAGTATCAGAGTTTCCCTTATTACAACTCGGCGAACCGGGCGCTGCCTTTCTTCTTCAGCCACAGATACAGCAGGGCGCACAGGATCAGATTCAGCCCCGCAAGGCAGCCCATGTATCCGAAGAAGCCCAGCTTCCACCCCGGCAGCGCCACGTAGCCCACGAACAGCAATACCGTATAGCCGAAGCTGCCGAACAGGGCGATCATCACGGGGGCGCTCTGCTTGATGGGCGAAATTTCATTCGTCCATGTCAGGATGGGATTTTTCACTCCCAGAAACAGGCCGAGCAGCGCCATCAGCACCACGTAGGACATTACCAACAGCGTCATCATCAGAAATTGCACAGGCAGGAACGGATAGACTGCCGCCGCGCACACTATGCACAGCGCCATGGGAACTGCCGTGAGAATGATCTGCATGGAAAGCTTCGCTTTCAGCACCTGCCACGGCGTGACCGGCAGGGACTGCATGAGCCACAGGCTCCTCCCCTCCAGCGACACCGAGGGGGCGGTCATATCATTCATGGAAGCGACCCCGCACAGGCAGATGGACAGCATCACCGGCACGCTCCCCTCCAGGCCGTCAAGCAGGGTCTCCACCGTGGAGAGGAATTCGCCGCCCTTCCATAGGATCAGCAGCGCGCAGACCGGCATCAGGAACGTACCCAGGCCGCAGTTGAGCATATAGTTGGGACTTGCGCCGAAATGGGCGAATTCCCGGCCAAGCAGCGCCGCGGGAATGCTCTTTTGCCGCACAGTGGTTTCCCGGTACACCGTCCGGGCGGTCTTTCCCGTGGCAGTCGCGGTTTTCAGGAAGCTGCGGGAGATCAGCGCCCACATGATGGCGAACAGCGCCGCGACAAACACGGTCACAATGATACACGCTTTGGCATCCCCCGTGCCGACGCTGCCAAACAGATAAATGGGGTAGGCGCCATCCTTGACGGCGGCGCCGTAGACCGCCAGATTGGCAAGCAGCTCCTGAATCAGCGCCATTGCCCGGAAATAGAAGAAATAGTACGCACCGAAAAACGCCAGAGAAATGACGACGGTCACAAAGCTCTTATGCTTCAGCAGGCTGATCTTCGCGACCACCCAGCCCAGCGCGCAGGACAGCGTCATGACAAAAACGGAGATCAGCGCGGTCAGCAGCACGCCGCCCAGCACATTGGCGAGTGTGACACCGGCCACTGCCCAGTAGACGATCACCGCCGGAAGAATTACAATTCCGGAGTACAGCAGTCCCATCAGGTAAACGCCCAGCAGCCGGGAGGTCAGCAGCACGGAGACCGGAATGGGCATGGACAGCAGCAGGTCGTTATCCTTCGCCAGATACAGGCTGGCATAGGTATTGAACACGCTGCCGAACACGCCGAGGAACACCGCCAGAAGTCCCATCAGCGCAAAATACAGCCAGCCCATGCCCGCCTGTGCCATGGGCGCACACCTTTTGACCGAAAGCAGCGTGAAAATGCCGCCCAGAACAACTACCATCAGCACCGCGAACATAGCGATATACGCAATGGTCGCCGCCTTGGAACGGGCTTTGTTCTTTTTCGCGTCGTAATAATAAGAGCGGAAAATTTCCAGCAGCTGCTTTTTCAGCAAGAGTTTCAGCATGATTCTCCCTCCAGCTCAAGGAACACTTCCTCCAGAGAGTCGTCGCCCTTGACTTCCTCCATGGTGCCGGAGCGGATGAGCTTGCCGCCCTTGATGATGGCGACCTTGTCGCAGAGCTTTTCCGCCACTTCCAGCACGTGGGTGGAGAAGAAGATCGCGCCGCCCCGGTCACAGATCCCCCGCATCATACCTTTCAGCAGGTGCGCCGCCTTCGGGTCAAGGCCCACAAAGGGTTCGTCCATGAGGATGAGCTGCGGCTCGTGGAGCCACGCGGCGATGATGGCCAGCTTCTGCTTCATGCCGTGGGAATAGGCCGCGATGGGCTGCGCCAGATCGCCGGTCAGCTCAAAGGCGTCGGCGTACCGGCGGATGCGCTCGCGCCACAGAGCGGCATCCACGCCGAAAATGTCCGCGATGAAGTTCAGATACCTGATACCCGTCATGTACTCGTACAGGTCGGGATTGTCCGGGATATAGGCGATTTTCCGCTTGCATTCCAGAGGCTTTTCCCGAATGGAATCGCCGCCGATGTAAATTTCTCCCGCGTCAAACTGCAAAATGCCCGCCACGGATTTCAGCGTCGTGGTCTTGCCCGCGCCGTTGTGGCCGATGAAGCCGTAAATCTCACCGGGACGGATGTGCAGGTTCAGGTCGTCCACAGCCTTCTTTTCCCCATAGGTTTTCGTCAGATGTTCAATGTTCAGCATATCGTACCTCTCCTTTTTTGTTTCGTCAGCCCCGCAGACCCGCCGCCTGCATGATGGCTTCAATGCTCTCTACCGGCTCGCTTCCCCAGAAACGGTGAATATCCGCGCATCCGGCAACGTCCAGCAGGTCGTCTGCCTCGTCGGTCAGAAGCTCTTGATAGGCATAGTCCACCAGCTCCAGTTTTTCCACGCACAGCGCCTGATCGTCACCCTTGGCGGCCAACCACGCGGCGGCCGCTTCGCCGATCTCATCCGCCCCAAGGCCGGTGTTCACGCCCCAGTCCAGCAGCCTGACGGCCACCTGCACCGCCCGCAGAGAAGAACCGGAGATACCGGGGATGACGTTTTCGTCGATATCGTCCAGAATGGGCAGCGTAAGTGCCGGCGCTGCCGCAGTCGGTGCCTCGGTCGGTACCTCTGTCGGCGCTTCGGTCGCGGCGGTGTCGTGACTGCTTCCGTCATCGGGAGCGGCGGCTTCCTTTTTCCAGATGCTGGTTTCTCCAGCCCCCGTCTTGAGGATGACCTCGTCGATTTCCCCCTCCACGGGGATGGCGACATGGAAGTCCCCCGTTTCAAAAATGCCGAATACCGCGCTGAAACGGAAGCCGACATACAGCTTGCCGCCCAGTTCCTCGGTGTAGCAGCCGCAGAAGCCCTCCGGGAAGGAGCCGGGATAGAAGCCCTTGATCGTGACGGCGCTTTCGCTCACGTCCACGGATGTAATGGCCGCTTCCTCACAGGCGCGGAAGCCGAAAACCTTCCAGCCATAGCGCCCCGCCATAAAAATGCCGGTGAACAGGATCGCCATGACCAGCAGCGTAATGATAACTGTTTTGATGAATTTCATAATGTCTCCTTCTCATGGAAGCTCTGATTAAATCGACAAGAGCTGACAGCGAGAGATTTTTCGCCAGATGAAGGTATTAAAAGTGGAGGAATACTTTATGTACCCGCAAGGGGTATGCCGCATCCGTAAGCCGGCTTGTGCCGGCAACGGCTGCGCTATATTTCCCACTTTTAATACCGCACAGCTGGAAAAGATCCGCTGCTCAGCCGAAGGCGATTTATTCAGAGGTTCCCTTATCGCCGTCCAAGATAGCGGCACACATGGCTGCGGTACGCCTGATACGGCGCACCAAATACGTTCGTCAGATACCGTTCCTCCTGCAAGATCTGCAGGTGGAGCATGACCATTGCAAACAGGGAAAAGGCCAGCGTCAGCAGATTCCCGTACATCAGCAGTACGCCCACATATTGCAGGTCAAAGCCCAGAAAGGCCGGGTTGCGGCTGTAGCGGTAAATGCCGGTGGTGACCAGCTCGGTCTTGTCCTTGTCAGGGATGCCCGCCCGCCAGCTGTCCTTCATGCACAGAACGGAGAGCAGGAAAATCAAATCGCCCAGCATTCCGATGCAGAAGCCGGTAAAACGGGCATTTGCAGGCAGGCAGCTCCAGCCCAGCGCAATGGACAGCAGCTGAGCCGCCGGCGCGCCGAGGGTCGCAATGCCCATCAGCATCTCTATGGTGTGGAGAGTCTTTTCTTTTCTGCGCCCGATCTGGTGGGTGCGGATGCCATGGCGCTTCTGCGCCAGCATCTTGCTGAAGTAAATGCCGTAAAAAATCGCCAGAACGGCCAATGCGAGCCACATGTAGGGCAGTTTTTCTTCCAGTGGATATTTCATCGCTTTTCTCCTTTGATGCACTTGTACGTGCCTTCTCTGCACCGCACGCTGCGCAGTGCGGTATGGGTGATTCCCAACAGTTCGTCCATCTCTTCGGCGGCGTTTTCATAGACGCTGTTCTGATGGTGGACAAGAATGTAATCCGCCTCTTTGATTTTCCCCGCCGCCTCCATGCAGAAGCTGCGCATGGGCGCGGCCAGCGCGAACACCCAGATGAGCGAGCAGATGGTCACGTGGGCATAGCGCGGCAAATCCACGCCGATGGGCGCAATGGGCATCGGCCATTTGTGCATCCCGAACCGGCCGCACCACCAGAAGCCCCGCGTTCCCTCCGTCCGTTCGGTAGAGGTTATCTCGTACACCGCCCCACCGGTGCGGTTCGCTTCCTCATAGGCCAGCTTCCGTCCATAACCCATGCGGGAAAAGAACACCACCAGCCGCTCCGGGTTCGTGCCGATGTCCGGATAGTCGAAAATGTCCACCCGGAACGCTTCCTGCTTTTCAAACACCCACGCGGCATAGCCGGTGGCCGCCTGCGCCAGACCGAAGAAAAAGTAGGTCGTAGACATGAAATTCGGCGGGAACATATAGAACTGAATGCAGATCCACAACATCAGCGTCACGCCGAACACGCCCCCCAGCACCACACCGGAATGCTTTTTCGCCAACAGCAGCCCCGCCGCCGTCAGATTCGTCAGGCCATTCACGATCAGCAGCGCCCAGCCGGAAAAGGTGAAGTCCTGAAAAACCACATCCGCAAAGGGCAGCACCTGAAAGTAAGGCAGCATGGCGTCCATGCCCATGCTCTTTCCGCTGGGGTCCAGCAGCATTCCCAGCGCCCCCGCCACGGCCCCCAGACCGATGAACAGCGTCCAGAAAATCAGAATGCTCCGGGCTGTACAGAATCTTGACTTTTGTTTCATGGTTTCTTCCTCAATATGTAATGGGCGTCCGATAAAGTGCGCTCAGAATACAGTCCGTCAGGAGCAGCACCGCAAGCAAAGAGCACCCGCCATAAACCGCCCTCCTGCTCAGCCTGCCCATCACGCGCTCCGTGGATGGCTCGATCAGATAGTGGAACACCAGCCCCAGCCCCAGCAGGGCGAAGCTGACCACACTGCGGACGCAGATGATCCCGCTGATATTCCCGAACAGTCCCCGGTAATCCCACAGGCGCATACCAAAGCAGCGGATCGCGATCCAGCCGATAATGTACTCCACAACGCCGGTGATCCCCGCGCTGAGCAGGAACAGGACGGCGGGGTTCTTCTTGAAGGGCTTCATGGCGTAGATGCCCAGCGCGCCGACGCCGTAAATCGGCAGCCATGGGCCGTACAGAATGCCCCGGTTCCGGAGCATCCCCTCCGTATACCAGTAAAAAATCTCCTCGTAAATCCAGCCGGTCAGGCAGCCGATAAGAAAGATCACGAACAGGTAGCACAGCCGGTTGGTCAATTCGATTCTTCTATCCAGTGTCAGCATAGTCTTCTTTCCTTTCACGCTGTATTGTACAGGAAAAACGCCGGATTCTATAGGCCGGTTTTGCATCCGAATGTGTCAATTTTATAGATATTATACACCACACTCAGGGTTTGCGGAAGGGCGCGTTCCTTAAATTTGATTTAAGGCGCGTCCCCCTCTTCGTCAGCAAGGCGCCTGTGACTCTCCCCGTAGGAAAAATGAAGCCAGCCTCTTTCTTTTTTCCGAAAAAAGTGGTATGATAAAAGAAAAACGGCACTTGCCGATTCACGCAAAGAAGGTTATCACCATGAACGCCCCCATAAAAATGCTGGTCATCAATCCCGGATCCACCTCCACCAAGGTCAGCTACTTTGAAGACGAGAAGAATATCTACACCGAGAGCATCTTCCACGACGCCCCGGAGCTGCTGAAATACCCCACCACCAACGACCAGATGCCCATGCGCAAGCAGGTACTGCTTACCTTTCTGCAATCCCACGGCATGACCCCCGCCGACATGGATGTATTCATCGGCCGGGGCGGCTGCGCCTATTCTCAGGCTGCCGGAGTCATGGAGATCGACGAGCGGCTGGTACAGGACACCGCTGCCGACAAGGGCGGCAGCGACCACCCGGCAAAGCTGGGCGTCATGCTGGCCTACGAGCTGGGCTGCGAATACCGCAAGCCCATGTACACCGTGAACCCCACCAACGTGGACGAGCTGTGGGACTGCGCCCGCCTCACCGGCATTGCGGGGCTTTACCGCCGTGCCCAGACCCATGTGCTGAACCAGAAGGGCATTGCCGCCATTCACGCGAAAAAGCTGGGCAAGCGCTACGAGGATCTGAACCTGATCGTCTGCCATGTGGACGGCGGCATCACCGTCACAGCCCATAAGGCCGGGCGCATGGTGGACAGCACCGAGGGCGCCGGCGGCGACGGCCCCTTCACCCCCACCCGTCTCGGCTCCATCCCGGTGATGGAGGTGCTGCAATACTTAGACGAGGGACACACCACCGCCCAGATGCGCTCCATGCTCTCCCGTTCCGGCGGCTTCGTCAGCCACTTCGGGACTTCCGACGCGGCCAAAGTCCACGCGCTGGTAGATGCCGGGGACAAAAAGGCCGTGACTGTCTGGAATGCCATGATCTACCAGCTGTGCAAGTCCATCGGTTGCATGGCAGCGGTGCTGGAAGGCAAGGTGGACGGCATTCTGCTCACCGGCGGCCTGATGCGCTACGACGACATTCTGAAGGGCGTAGAGCAGCGCTGCGGCTGGATCGCGCCCATCACCGTCTACCCCGGCGAGTGCGAGCAGGAAGCCATGGCGGATGCCGTTCTGGAGGTGCTCCGGGGTCAGCGTCAGGCAAACCGCTACACCGGCGTCCCTGTTTTTCAGGGCTTCAAATGGGACAAATAACAACTTTCCCCCGTCAAAAAGGAGACCGTTATGCCTCAATTTACCAAATACGCACTGGAAAACTCCCTGAAAAAGCTGCTTCTGCAAAAGCCGCTGAACAAGATCACCATCAACGACATCACCGAGGACTGCGGCATCAACCGCATGACCTTCTACTACCATTTCAGGGACATCTACGATCTGGTGGAATGGGTGTGCATGGAGGACGCCAAAAAGGCGCTGGCGGACAACAAAACCTACGAGACCTGGCAGCAGGGCTTTGTCCGTATCTTCGACGCCGTCCGGGAGAACAAGCCCTTTATCATGAACGTCTACCGCTGCGTCAGCCGGGAGCAGGTGGAAAAATACCTGACGCCCCTGACGGACGATCTTCTGTTGGGCGTGATCAACGAGCTGTCGGCGGGTATGGTCGTCCGCGCCGAGGACAAGGCCTTTATTGCGCAGGTCTATTCCTACGCCTTCGTGGGTCTGATGCTGGACTGGATCAAGGACGAGATGAAGCAGAACCCGGAAACGCTGGTAAATCGGTTTGCCCTCGTGATTCAGGATGATGTTTCCTGCGCGCTGAACCGGTTCCGGGTGGACAGGGGAAACTCTGCATCAAACCCGGCGGATTGATAAAATTTCAGGCACTTTTGCCTCCGTGATGAAATCTTCATCACGGAGGCATTTCTGTTTATTGTAAAAAGTGGGTTCCGGACATACAATAAGGCCACCGAAAGGCAAATGAACGATTTTACGAAGGAGTTGCTATTATGTATTATTCTGCTGGAACTTACGAAGCGTTTGCCCATCCCGAGAAGCCGGAGGGCGTAGACAACAAATCCGCTTATATCATCGGCACCGGCCTGGCCGGTCTGACTGCCGCTTTCTATCTGGTCAGAGACGGCCAGATGAAGGGCGAGCGCATCCATCTGCTGGAGAAGCTGGAGCTGGCCGGCGGCAGCTGCGACGGCTACCGGGACATCACCAAGGGCTTCTATATGCGCGGCGGCCGGGAAATGGACAACCATTTTGAGGTCATGTGGGACACCTTCCGGGATGTTCCCTCCATCGAGACTCCGGGCGTTTCCGTTCTGGACGAGTATTATTGGCTCAACAAGCACGACCCCAATTACTCTCTGTGCCGCGCCAGTGTGAACCGCGGCGAGGATGCCCATACCGACAAGCAGTTCAAGCTGGATAAAGAGTCCGCCATGGCGCTCTCCAAGCTATTCCTGACGCCGGAAAAGGATCTTGAGGACAAGAAGATCTCCGACGTTCTCCCCGATTCCTTCTGGGACACCAACTTCTGGCTCTACTGGCAGACCATGTTCGCCTTCCAGCGCTGGTCCAGCGCTCTGGAAATGAAGCGTTACCTCTGCCGCTATGTCCACCACATCGACGGCCTGCCGGATTTCAGCGCCCTGCGCTTCACCAAGTACAACCAGTACGAGAGCATGATCCTTCCGCTGGTGAAGTATCTGGAAAGCCACGGCGTGCAGGTGGAGTACGGCATGGACGTCAAGAACGTCATCATTGAAACTGTGGGCAATAAGAAGGTCGCCAAGCAGATCGTCTACGTGAAGGACGGTCAGGAGCAGACCATTGACCTGATTGAAGACGATCTGGTATTCATCACCAACGGCTGCTGCACCGACACCTCCTGCTACGGCGACCAGACCCATGCCCCCGACCTGTCCAAGGTAAAGAACGGCGCGGGCGAATCCTGGGATATGTGGAAGGCCATTGCCGCCCAGGCAAAGCACGGCGAGTTCGGCAACCCGGAGAACTTCTGCTCCGACGTGGACGCCACCAACTGGATGAGCGCCACCGTGGCCACCTCCAACGAGGAGATCATTCAGCATATCATGAACGTCTGCAAGCGTGACCCCCGCTCCGGCAAGGTGACCACCGGCGGCATCGTCACCGTCAAGGACAGCACCGACAACTGGTATCTGTCCTGGACGATCAACCGTCAGCCCCAGTTCAGGTCTCAGGACAAGAACATGGTTCTGGTGTGGCTGTATTCCCTGAACACCAACAGGGAAGGCAACTACGTGAAGAAGGCCATGCGGGACTGCACCGGCGAGGAGGTCTGCCAGGAGTGGCTGTACCACATCGGCGTGCCGGAGGATCGGATCGCCGCTCTGGCCCACGATGCCTGCAACACCACCACCTGCTTCATGCCCTATATCAACGCCTTCTTCCAGCCGCGTAAGGAGTCCGACCGTCCGAAGGTCGTGCCCGACGGCGCTGTGAACTTCGCCTTCATCGGCCAGTTTGCCGAGACACCCCGGGACACCATCTTCACCACCGAGTATTCCATGCGTACCGGTATGGAGTCCGTCTACACCCTGCTGAACGTTGACCGCGGCGTGCCGGAGGTATGGGGCAGCAAGTACGATGTCCGGGAGCTGCTGCGCGCCTGCTACTACGCCATCGACAAGAAGCCCATCACCGATGTGAAGCTGTCCTTCATGGAGAAGCAGCTGCTGCACACCGTGATGAAGAAGGTCAAAGGAACAGACGTGGAGCTTCTGCTGAAGGAAAGCGGCCTGATCGAGTAAAATATCCTGCAACGCAAAAAGGTGCTGCCCGGTGGCAGCACCTTTTTGCGTTATTTACAAATCGTTTCATTGACCCGCCGGTCTTTTTCTGGTAGAATACTCCCCAGACACCATAAGGAGGAGATATTGATGGAAAAATTCATTCCCTACGAGAAGCTTTCCAAGAAGGAAAAGCGCAGTCGGAACTTGTCCCGCCGGAACACATGGGGACAGCTGAACCCCGTTACCCGGAAACCTAAAAACAGCAAGGCATATTGCAGGAGCAAAGCCCGGAATTGGAAGCGTGACGCGCACGAACCAATTCCGGGCTGGTATTTTATTACCTGTCAAACCTCGTCGGTCTGGGAAGCCGCTGCCTCGGCCTGAATGTCGGGGAAATGGGACAGTACCGGTTCCTCCGGAATGCCCTTGATCTTACGGTTTACATAATTCTTCGTGATCTTCATGACCATGGGGCACAGAACCACCACGCCGATCAGGTTGGGCAGCATCATCAGGCCGTTGAAGGTGTCGGAGATGTCCCACGCCAGAGAGGACGTCATGACCGCGCCGGAAAGGATCATCACGACGAAGATCACCTTGTAGATTTTCGTGGCCTTTTCGCCGAACAGATATTCCACCGCCTTGGTGCCGTACTGCGACCAGCCGAGCACCGTGGTAAAGGCGAACAGCAGCATGGCCAGAGCCACAAATTTTTCGCCAAGGGGGCCAAAAACATTGCCGAAGGCACGGGCAACCAGCGTAGCATCGTCCACACCCGCCACGGCAAGGCCGGTCTCCAGATCGATATAGCCGGAAGACAGAACCACGATGGCGGTCATGGTGCAGACCACGAAGGTATCGAAGAACACCTCAAAGATGCCCCACATACCCTGAGCGACAGGCTCCTTGACGTTGGAGGAAGAATGCACCATGACGGAGGAGCCGAGACCCGCCTCATTGGAAAACACACCCCGCTTGCACCCTTGGGTAATGGCCTGCTGGATGGCGATACCCGCCGCGCCGCCCGCGACGGCCTTGCTGCCGAAAGCGAAGCGGAAAATCGCCGCGAACATGGCGCCGACGCTGCTGATATGGGTAAAGAACACGATCAGCGAGCCGATGATGTACAGTACCGCCATGAACGGCACGACCCGCTCGGCGACAGTGGCAATGCGCTGCAGGCCGCCGATGACGATCAGCGCCGCGAGGATCATCAGCACAATGCCGCAGGCCAGAGAAACCACGCTCATGCCGCCCACGGTAGCAGTCACGCCGCCGAAGAACGCGGATTTCATATTCAGGACGATCTTATTGATCTGCCCCATATTGCCGATGCCGAAGGATGCCAGAATGGCAAAAATGGAGAACAGAACCGCAAGGACGCTGCCGATGGTCTTGCAGTGCTTCCTGCCGCCCAGACCGTCTTTCAGATAGTACATCGCACCTCCCGACCACTCGCCCTGACTGTTGCGGCGGCGGTAGTAGATGCCCAGCACATTTTCGGAGAAATTGGTCATCATCCCAAAAAAGGCCGCAACCCACATCCAGAACACCGCGCCGGGGCCGCCGATGACAATGGCTGCCGACACGCCGGCGATATTGCCGGTGCCGATGGTGGCGGCGAGGGCCGTACACAGCGCCTGAAACTGGGAAATGGTCTTTTTGTCCGTTTTCGCGTGGACACCGCTGTCCCTGCGGAACATGCCGCCGATGGTCTGCTGCCACCAGTGGCCAATGTGGGAGATCTGGAACCACTTCGTGCAGCAGGTCATCAGAATACCCGTGCCGATCAGCAGGACCAGACCGATCTTCACCCAGATAAAGGCGTTGATCTTGTCATTGATCTCGGCGAGTGTGGTCAGAAAATTCTCCATACGTATCCTCTCTTTCCGGCTTCGCGTTCTTTGCAAAGCCAACAAAAAATAAAGACAGACTGCGCAAAACGCGCAATCTGTCCAAAAAAACAAACATTTCCCCTACGGACGGTATGGAAATCACTTTGTCCTTTTGCCTGAGAGATTGACGCGCAATGCGTTTTGCCCCTTCGGCACTCAATTCAATGAGCTTCTCCAAAGTTCTATCAGCTTACAGTCCTCATCCAAGCTGGACACCTGAGAGTGTTACTCCTTCGGTTGCGGCAAGCCGCATTTCCTGCAAGCGTCATATAGATGTTGATAATTATACTATGCTCTCCCCAAAATGCAAGTGCAAATCGGGAAAAATGCATTTTTTGTCACTTCTCCCAACTCAGAACCTTTTCCCGCAGGCCGTCCACGTCCAGAACGCCAAAAGCAAAGCCCTTTTTCACCAGCTCCTCCGGCAAATATTCGTCGTACTTGTCAAAAAGAGGCAGCTCCTTGGGATACACCAGCTCCATGGGGTCGATGGGCTTGCGGATCTCTTCGGCCAGCACCCGGAAAAAAGCGGATTCGTCGGCCTTCATGGTGAACTGAATAAAAAACGGGCGGGCGGAATCCAGATTCCGCAGGCCGAGGCGGTCGGCGCATTTGATTTTCAGGAACCGCTCCATGGTCAGGAAGGTGTACGTCCCTACCCATGGAAGCAGGCACCACATGTTGCCGCCCAGATTGATGAGCGGCTTTTCCGCCGCGCCGGAGTGGGCGGCGGTGAAGCGGGCCTGCTCCAGCCGCGCCACCGCGTTTTTCATCAGATAGGGGTACTGCCTGTCCTCCTGAAGCACCCGGCGCATTCTTGTGAGAATTTTGGTGTGCAGGTCGCCGGGGCACTGGCCGAAATAGGCGGGGACGCTGCCCTTCACCTGCCGGCAGTAGATCAGGCGGCGCTTGTGGTCCACGTCCAGCACCTGCCAGACATGTCCCGCAATGGCCAGCTTCTCCCCCACGGGAGGCGGCGAAACCACCGTCCCCAGCTCCTGAGACTCGCTGCGGACGGTGTATTCCTCACTTTCCTGAAACACGCCGTAGAACTTGAAGGAGTTGATGACCCGCTCCCCCGCCAGTCCCACGATCAGACCGCCCTGCTCCGTCTGCTGAATGTGGTCTGTGGCGATGAGATGCCGGAGCAGCACCCGGTAGTCCTCCTGGGTGATCCTGTGGAAGTAATGCAGCCGCAGCACCCGGTCGGCCAGCGCCCGTGGGGACAGCTCGCCGCAGGAAGCCAGTGTGGACATTGTTTGATGGTACAGGAGACTGAACGGCAGTCTGTCCAGCCGGGGCGGCTCCACCCAGCGTTCTTCCAGATACAGCTGCACCAGCGCAATGCCCTGCAATAGCTTCCATGGAATGGTGGTGGGCAGCATGGCCCGCACCTCCGGCTCGTCCTCCCGGATGACGAACCACATTTCCGGCGGAAGCTCCCGCCGGCCGGTACGTCCCATGCGCTGCAAGAACGAAGATACCGTCCATGGCGCGTCGATCTGAAACGCCCGCTCCAACCGGCCGATGTCAATGCCCAGCTCCAGCGTCGCGGTGGTCACCGTGGTCATGTACTGGGAATCGTCCTTCATGATCCCCTCCGCCGTCTCCCGGTAGGAGGCGGAAAGGTTGCCGTGGTGGACGAGAAAGCGGTCGGGTTCGTGGTTCAGCTCGCAGTAATGGCGCAATGTGGTCGTCACCATTTCGCATTCTTCCCGGGAATTGACGAAAACCAGACACTTTTTGCCCCGGGTATGCTCGAAGATATACCCAATGCCGGGGTCTGCGTTGGCGGGGGCGTCGTCGGTTTTTTCTTCCAGCACGGGCAGTGCGCCGGGAATCTGCTTATCCTCCGCGGCCTGCGCGTCCTTGACGTAGAAATGCTCCATGCTCAGCCGCCATTTGCTGCCCTTGGCGTCGATTTTCGGGATGATGGTCTTCCGCCCCGTCCCCAGCGACAGGAATTCGCCGGTTCCCTCCGGGTCACCGATGGTGGCAGACAATCCGATACGCCGGGGATTGACTCCCGCAATTCGGGACAGCCGCTCGATGAGGCACAGCGTCTGCCCGCCCCGGTCGCCCCGCAGGAGGGAATGCACCTCGTCAATGACCACAAACCGCAGGTCGCCGAACAGCTTTGCAATGGCCGCGTGCTTGTGCAGAAGCAACGCTTCCAGAGATTCCGGCGTGATCTGGAGAATGCCGGAGGGGTGGCGCATGAGCTTCGCCTTATGGCTCTGGGCAACGTCCCCGTGCCAGTGCCACACCGGGATATCCGCTTCGGCGCACAGGTCGTTCAGCCGGGAAAACTGGTCGTTGATCAGCGCTTTCAAAGGGCCAATATAGATGCAGCCCACGCTGGAGGGCATATCCTCGGAAAACAGGGTGATGATGGGGAAGAACGCCGCTTCCGTCTTTCCGGAAGCGGTGGAGGCGGTAAGCAGCACGTTTTCATCCGTGTTGAAAATGGCGTCCGCCGCCGCGACCTGAATGGAGCGCAGATTTTCCCAGTGGTTCTGGTAGATATATTCCTGCACGAAGGGCGCGTATCGGTCAAATGCACGCATAGTCCGTCACCTTTACAGCTCAAATTCCGCAAGGGAATCGTCGGTCTGTTCCTCTTTTACCGCGTTCTGGGCATAGCGGAACTGGTCGGAACCCAGAAGCCCCCGCACGCTGATGCCGGGATTCTGGTAGACGATGTCCAGCACCTCGATAAAATCCCGGATGACCTCACGGGGGGTGATATGGGTGTCCGCCCCGATGCGGCCGAATTCGATCTCGATGAAATCCACCATGTCCTGCTGGGTCACGATCTGGGGATAGTCGTACAGCCCCGCGTGAATGTCCGCCAGCTTTTCCGTAAGGATCAGCATTTCCTCATAAGTCAGGGGCTGCAAACGGATGACGGGGGAAAGCAAGTCCTTATGCTCCCCGGAGAAGTGGCCTTCGGCCAGGCGGGAACGGAGGGCTTCGTAGCTATAAACGCCCCGGCGGGGGTCTTCCATGCACTGGGGCGTACCGCAGAGGATGAAGCCCAGATACCGCGCCCTGCCCTGCATGGCGTCGTTGTACATGGTCAGAATTTTCTCGTAATTATACTGCCGGGTGATGGCGTTGGGAATTTTGTAGATATTCACCAGCTCGTCAATGAGGATAAGCATACCGGCGTAGCCCGCCTGCTTGAGAAAACAGGCGAATAATTTGAGATATTCGTACCAGTCGTCGTCCGTGATGACAATATTCACCCCCAGCTCCTGCCGGGCTTCGGTCTTCGTGGCGTACTCGCCCCGGAACCATTTGAGCACCTTGGCCTTCGTCTCGTCGTCACCGGCGCAGTGGGCTTTGTAGTAAAGGGTCAGCAGCCTCGCAAAATCGAAGCCGTGGACCATTTCGTTCAATGCGCCGATCACCGCGGAGATCCGCTTTTCCACCAACGGCGCAAGGCCGGGGTCGGTCACCCCAAGGCCGGAGGATGCCATGACCTCCTGCTGCACGCTGCTGATCCACCGATCCAGAATCAGGGGCAGCGCGCCGCCCTCCGGCTTGGTCTTGGTGGACATGTTGCGGATCAGCTCCTTGTAGGTCGCCAGCCCCTGTCCCCGGGTACCCTGCAAGCGGCGCTCCGGAGAGAGGTCGGCGTCTACCACCACGAAATTCTTCGCCATCACATAGTTCCGGATGGTCTGAAGCAGAAAGCTCTTGCCACTGCCGTATTTTCCCACGATGAAGCGGAAGGACGCACCTCCGTCGGCAATGATGTCCACGTCCCGCAGCAGGGCGTCAATTTCGTCCTTCCGCCCCACGGTGACGTAGGGCAGGCCGACGCGGGGAACGACGCCGCCTTTCAGGGAGTTTATCAGCGCCTGAGCAATTCTTTTTGGTATTTTCATGGATGAATCATCTCTTTCAAATCCGCAATATAGTCTTCGATCAGTTCCGGCGGGTCGTCGCCCAGCAGAACGGAATCGGAAAAGGTGTCGTACAGTTTGTCGTTGATGCCGTCTACGAGAACGGACAGCATCAGCCCGGAAGACCGTACCCAGCCATAATCCCGGCCATACAGCAGGCTTTGGAGCAGCCGGTACTCATCCTTGGTCAGGGGAGTGTCCTCCGGTTCCGCGGCAGGTTCCGGGGGCTGCGCCGGGGGCGCTTCTTCCTCCGCTTCCTCGTCCACCATCAGCCTGTCCCGGGTGACGGCGGCGTCATCCCGAATCCTTGCCAGCCGGGAATAGTCGATGGTGATCTTCTTTTCCTCCGCCGCCTTCTTTTCGGCGAGAAGGTTCTGGGCTTCCTCCTGAATGATCTTTATGATCCACTTGGTTTCCAGCTTGTACTGAATGGGGCGGCCGTAGCCATAGCACTCCCGCATTACGGCGTCGATGGCTTTCAGAACATCCCCCAGCTTCCCGTTGGAATGGGGAATGCAGCTGTACTTCTGTACGCTCCACAGGCCGTTATGACAGCGGTAGATATATTTTTCGTCCACCGTATACTGGCGGCTGCCCTGCTCCTGACGCCTGTGAAAAACCGCCGAGTCGAACAGAATCACCTGAGACTGGGTAAAGCTTCCAAAATACTGCTCGACCATGGTCTTCTTGCACCGGGTATCGTAATGCTCTGCCATCCGCCGCAGCACCCGGACGATCACGGTGTCGCAGTCCTCCCGGTATTCCCTGTAGAATTTGGAGCGCTCCAGCCATTTTGGCGACAGCTGCTTCACCGCGCGGATAACTTCTTCGTCGCCACGGCTCTGAATGCTGTCCAGCACGGCGATGTCTCGGTTGAACCGCACTTGGGGCATATCCGCCAGAAGTCCGGCGTCCAGATTATAATAGACCACGTAGTCCATCAGCCACTGGTTCAGATATGGCAGAATACCGTCGTTCAGTGCGCCGTATGCGTCCCGGAACTCCGTCAGCTTCCGGTAGCCGTCCATGGGGTCGGCGACACCGATCTGATTGAGCAGCTCGTAGATATACAAAAACGCATAGCTCAGGGACGTTTCCTGCAAATTCCCCCGGCGCAGCTTCGTCCGCCATGAGAAATATCCCCGCAGCTCCGGGTCGGTCAGGGACTGGTAGGTGGGGAAATAGCGGAGCACCTGCCGGTCGTAAACATAGTCGTCCTCGTAACCTGCCAGCAGCTTTCCCTGTTTGACAAAAATGGACTCCCGGGACTGCCGGTAGGCGGGCATACCGTTTTCCAGCGAGCGGGCAGCCAGAAGGGGCGAAGGCAGCGGCTCACGGGGCATCTGGGGTCTCGGCTGAATGGCTTCGTCCCGGAAAACGTTGATGTAGAACCATTCCGCGGCCTTCTTTACACGATTCGTGTCCGTAGCGTCTCTCCCCTTTCGTCCATATGTTTGATATTATCATACAATATTTGCCGCACGCAGTCAAGCACGCAGGCAATATTTTCCCAAAAAGCAGCGGGGACAGGCCGCCTTGGCCTGTCCCACGAAAAAGCTTGCCCGTTTATACGTCCAGATATCCGCAGATCACCTTGAGGGTGTTGTACACGCCGTCGATGTGACTGCGCTCGTAGCCGTGGCTGGCGTAGACGCCCGCGCCGATCAGACCGTGACGGATATCGAAGCCCGCCCGCAGGGTCACGTCCACGCCGGAGCCATAGTGGGGGTAAATATCTACGGCGTAGTCCGCGCCGGTCTTCTTGGCGGCGTCAATAAGCTTGCCCACCACCTCGTAGCTGTATGGACCAACGGAATCCTTGGCGCAGATGGAGACCTGCCGCTCGGTGCAGCTCAGGCCCTCGCCCACGCAGCCCATGTCCACGGAGATGGCTTCCGTCACCCCGGCGGGAACGGAAGCAGCGCCGCCGTGGCCGACTTCCTCGTACACCGTCACATGGACGTAGGTTCTCCGGGGCAGGGTGATGTGGTTGTCGGCAAGATATTTGGCAAAGCCCAGCAGAATGCCCACGCTGAGCTTATCGTCCAGAAAGCGGCTCTTGAGATAACCGGACGCCGTGCGGCGGGTGCGGGGGTCGAAGCACACAAAGTCCCCCACCTCAATGCCCAGCTTCCGGGTGTCCTCGGCGGTAGAGACGTCCTCGTCCGGCACAACTTCCACGGTGTCATAGCTGCGCTTGGTAGAGCCGTACTCCCCGTTGACATGGACGGAGGCATTGCACAGCTGGCAGGTGCCGTCGTAGACCTTGCCGGAACGGGTGTAGATACGGACGTTTTCCGCTTCGGCATTGTTCGGCTCCATGCCGCCCACCGCCGTCAGGCGGAGACGACCGCTGCCCTTGATCTGGGCGACCATTGCGCCCAAGGTATCACTGTGGGCTTCCAGGAACAGACCATCGTCGGCATTTTCGCCGCCAAGATCGGCCAGAACGCCGCCCTTGGTGGTGATCTTCGCCGGAAAGCCCAGCGCTTCAAAGGCATCCTTCACCCATTCGGCCGCCCGGCGGGTAAAGCCGGAGGGAGAGTCGATGGCCAGCAGCGCGGCGGTCTGCTCCCATGCGTAGTCCGCATATTTTTCGTTAATCATAATTTCCTCCCAGTAAAATATAGTGCCAGACACCAGCCACTTCCCGCATGAAATGGTTGATCTTCTGGGATAAACGGGATGTTTTTGCGGGAATTCCCACGAATTCCACGCCGCACGCTTTTGCAAACCGGCTGGCGCGGTACAGGTGGTACTCGCTGGACACCACCCCCAGCTTCTGAGGACGCTCACCGGTTTTTTCCTCGATGAGGTCAAGAGAAAAGTTCAGATTTTCCCATGTGGAGGTAGCATTCTCCTCCATCCAGAGGCGCTGGGGGTCAATGCCCAGATTCACCAGCTCCCGGTACATGCACTCCGCCTCGGTGATTGGCTCGTCCGTACCCTGACCGCCGGAAAGCACGGCGGTCACATCGGGATGCTCGTCCAGATAGGTGTAGGCGGCGCAGATCCGATCCCACAAGGAGACCGACGGGCCGTCCCGGTTCACCTTGGCGCCCAGAACCACCACATAATCCACCGGCTCCTCCGGGTTTCCGAAGCTGGCATGGATGATGATCCCCTCCGTAATGCCGACCACCAGCACCCCCACCGCGAGAATCACGGTGACGGCGGTCTGAACCGCTTTTGCAAAGGCGGGGAATTTCAGCCCCACAAGGGGAAACAGGGTGTAAAACAGGATAATGCCGATCAGGCACAGGCACACCAGTGCGGAAAAGCTGTAGCCCGGGACGGCGAATTTGAGGAACAGAGCCGCCACTGCCAGAACGCCGCAGCAAATCAGCGCCGCGATTCGTCCCGCGCCGAGAAGATGAAAAAAGGCTTTCATTTCAGAAAACTCCAAGTAGAAAATAGTGTCACGGCCAATGCCGCTTTTCGCTCAGCAGCGTTGTGCCAGATTCTACCCTGCAGTTTACCACATTATCCCAAAGAAAACAAGCCGCCCCGGCGGGGGCGGCCTGCAAATTCAGGAAATCTTAATGGTGGGACTTGAAATCCTGGCTTGCCTGCACCAGCGCGGTGAAAGGGCGCTGCATCCGTTCCTCCACGGCGGCCACAGCCTCCGGGTGCCACTGCAGCCCCAGAAGGAAACGTCCGTCCGTAGCTTCAATGCCCTCCACGATTCCCGCAGGACTGAGGGCGCAGGCCCGCATCCCCGGCGCGGGGGTATCCACCGCCTGATGGTGGACGCTGTTGGTCAGCAGCTCGTCGCAGCCCATGAGACTGTGCAGAAACGTGCCGGGAAGCACCCGGGCAGGATGATCGGGGGCATAGCGGTGCTCATTGTCACGGTGGTTCTCCCCGGCGGCTTCGGGGCGCTGGCTGGGTATGTCCTGAATCAGGGTTCCGCCCAGCGCCACATTGAGTATCTGCTCCCCCCGGCAGATGCCGAGAACCGGCTTTCCCGTATCCATGACGGCTTTCAGCAGCGCCAGCTCAAATTCGTCTCTCGCCGGGGTTGGCGTGCCGCATTCCGGGCGCATGGACTGGCCGTAGTATCTGGGGTCAGGGTCGCCCCCGCCGGTAAACAGGAAGCCGTCCAGATGCCTTGCCCAGAACGCCGCGTGCTCCGGCTTCCAGGGCAGGAACACCGGGACGCCGCCCCCGCGGCGCACGGCCTTGCCGTAGTTGCCCCGGAAAACCTGCTGCATCCGCGGGTCGCCCGTAAAAACCACACCGATCAGAATCATTCAGATGTCCTTGCTCTTGGAAGCGATCTCCGACAGACACTTGGACAGGAAAGCGTCCATGGTCATGGCGCCCAGATCCTCGCCCTTGCGGGTACGGACGGAAACGGTGCCGTTCTCCATATCCCGGTCGCCCACTACCAGCATGTAGGGGATCTTCTGCATCTGGGCTTCCCGGATCTTGTAGCCCAGCTTCTCGCTGCGGCAGTCGTCCTCGGCGCGGATGCCCGCATCCACCAGCTTCTGGGTCAGGTCCTTGGCGTACTCATGCGCCCGGTCAGTAACGGGCAGCACCTTGACCTGAACAGGGGTCAGCCACAGGGGGAAGGCACCCGCAAAATGCTCGGTGATGACGCCGATGAACCGCTCGATGGAGCCGAACACCACCCGGTGGATCATCACGGGACGATGCTTCTGGCCGTCCTCGCCGGTGTACTCCAGATTGAACCGCTCGGGCAGCTGGGAATCCAGCTGGATGGTGCCGCACTGCCATGTACGGCCAAGGCAGTCCTCAATGTGGAAGTCCAGCTTCGGCCCATAGAACGCGCCGTCGCCCTCGTTGATGACGTAGTCCTTGCCCATGCCGGTGATGGCCTTCTTCAGGATCTCCTGATTGGCCTCCCACTCCTCCACGGTGCCGATGTGGTCTTCGGGCATGGTGGACAACTCTACGGTGTACTTCAGGCCAAACACGTTGTACACCTCGTCGAACAGGCGGACAACGTTCTGGATCTCGCTCTCCATCTGTTCCCGGGTCATGAAGATGTGGGCATCGTCCTGCGTAAAGCACCGGACGCGGAACAGGCCGTGGAGCGCGCCGGACAGCTCATGGCGATGCACCAGACCCAGTTCGCCCACCCGCAGGGGCAGATCGCGGTAGGAATGCGGCTCGCTGGCGTAGACCAGCATACCGCCGGGGCAGTTCATGGGCTTGATGGCGTAATCCTCGCCGTCGATGACGGTGGTGTACATATTGTTCTTGTAATGATCCCAGTGGCCGGACTGCTCCCACAGCTGACGGTTCAGGATCATGGGGGTGGAGACCTCCACATAGCCGTAGCGCTTGTGGACTTCCCGCCAGTAGTCGATCAGGGTGTTGCGCAGCACCATGCCTTTGGGCAGGAAGAAGGGGAAGCCGGGGCCGTAATCGGTGAGCATGAACAGTCCCAGCTCCTTGCCGAGACGGCGGTGGTCACGCTTCTTGGCCTCTTCGATGCGCTGAAGGTAAGTCTCCAGCTCTTCCTTGCTCTGGAAGGCAATGCCGTAGATTCTCTGGAGCATCTTCCGGTTGCTGTCGCCCCGCCAGTAAGCGCCGCAGGAATTGAGCAGCTTGAAGCCGTTGTGCTTGACCCGGCCGGTGTGATCCAGATGGGGGCCTGCGCACAGGTCGGTGAAATCGCCCTGCGTATAGAAGGAAATGACCGCGTCCTCGGGCAGGTCGTTGATCAGCTCCACCTTGTAGGGCTCATTGCGCTCCTGCATGTAGGCAATGGCCTCGGCGCGGGGCTTCTCGCTGCGGACGATGGGCAGACGCTCCTTGCAGACCTTCTTCATCTCCGCCTCGATCTTGGCAAGATGCTCGGGCGTGAAGGTGAAGGGCGCGTCAAAGTCATAGTACCAGCCCTCGTCAATGGCAGGGCCGATGGCCAGCTGCACCTCCGGCCACAGGCGCTTGACGGCCTGCGCCATGATGTGGGAGCAGGTGTGCCAGTAGGTCTTGCGATACTCCGGATTTTCAAAGGTGAACTCGTTTTCCATAATAAAATACCTCCGTTTCGGCGGGTCTTATCCGCCTTGTATTGTGTGGGGAAGGTATAAAAATACCCACCCCCTGAACGAAATCAGGGGTGGGATACAGCAGTATTCCACGGTTCCACCCTGGTTGCGGTTAATCGCCGCCACTCATTGACGCAATAACGGGCGCACCCGGCAGGCCATTTCCGACCCGCGGCTCAGAAGTGGTATCGGTTCCGGCAGGGGTACGAAGCCATTTCACCAACCGGCTTCTCTCTGAAGCATCTTACCGAACCGCGTGTCTTCCTCGCAGCCTTTTATCACCTGCAATTTAGCACATTTTCTCTCGATTGTCAATCCCCGCGGCGGGAAACCGGAAGAAAAAATCGGAAAAATCGACGGCGTGCGCTTCTTCCCCCTCCGATGCCCGCCCGGAAACGGTTTTCCGGGGGTTGCCTCGGGAAAAAGCCGCACAAATCCCCGGCAAAACCGCCGGTAACGCTGCCGCAACCAGCAGGTTAAAGAGGTAACATAATCCGACAGCTTATGTAAACATATGTAACCTTTTGACACAAGATATTGCAAAATGCGTGTTTCTGCGACCAATATCTTGTTTGGCAGTTGACATAATGCAGTCATAAAAATAATGTCAAAAGTTGTAGAAATCATGTAAAAATAAAGAAAAGCTTGACTTTTTAGTTTTATTTGTTATAATATTCCCATCCGAACCGTTTGGATATGCAATTTGTAATCATTTGATAACTTTTGATAAAAACGTTTTGGAAGCACTTTGGATGGGAGGGTTCGCCTTGGTACGCAGCGGCGCCGTTAAAACAATACTCCGTCTTTTCGCCGTGCTGCTGACCGCACTGCTGGCGCTGGCACTGGTACGCCAGACGGCCTTCGCCAAGACCTATGTCATCACCGACGGCGACCGGGTCGTGACCTACACCACCTTCGCCACCGATCCCGCCGAGGTGCTGGATCAGGCCGGACTGACTCTGGAACAATACGATACCTACACTACACAGACCGGGGAGGGCGTGGAGGAAATCACCATCTGCCGCTCCCAGCGTGTCACGGTGGATTACCACGGAGAGGAAATGACGGTAACCACCTTTGGCGAGACAGCAGGGGAGCTGCTGTCCCGGCTGAACCTGGAGGTGGGGGAGTACGATGTACTCTCCCACGCTCCGGAGGTTCAGACCAGCGACGGCATGGTTCTGCGCGTAGACAGCGTTATCAAGACCCGGGAGACCTACACCGCCGCCATTCCCCACACCATTACTTACTGCAATGATGCCACCATCCCCGCCGGCATTCAGGAGGTGCTGACTTTGGGTGCGGACGGCGAGCTGCTGTGCACCGCCGACGTGCTCTACGTCAACGGCGAGGAGGTCGAACGGGCCGTGCTCAGCGAGACCGTCACAAGAGCGCCCGTGGCGGAGGTCATCGCCGTGGGCACCGGCGCGGAAGCGGAAGCCTCCGACCCCGATGAAATGCCGGTGATCGCCGACGGCTACATCACCCTCCCCACCGGCGAGGTGCTGACCTATTCCGACACCGCCACCATCCGCGCCACGGCCTACACCCACACGGACGCGGGCTGCGACATGACCACCTACACCGGCACCACCGTCCACAAGGGTACGGTTGCGGTAGACCCCCGCTACATTCCCTACGGCACCCGGATGTTCATCGTCTCCAACGACGGCGCGTATGTCTACGGCATCGCCGTGGCCGAGGACTGCGGCGGCGACATCAAGGGCGACCGGATGGATCTGTATTTTCCCACCTTCAACGAGTGCATCCAGTTTGGCCGCCGGGTGTGTACCATTTACTTTCTGGATTGATACAAACCAACAATGCCATTGCAAAACCGCCCTTCTTCTGGTATGATAGCCGAAGAAAGGCGGTTATTTGTGTATGATCGACGTATGCGATATTCAGGTGATGAAGCCGATGCTCGCTGCCCACGGCTTCCACTTTTCCAAGGCCAAGGGGCAGAACTTCCTCATTGCCCCGTGGGTGCCCCAGTCCATTGCGGAACAGGCCGGGGTGGACGAAACGGCGGGCGTGCTGGAGATCGGCCCCGGCATCGGCCCGCTGACCCAGCAGCTGTGTCTCCGCGCCGGGAAGGTCTGCGCGGTGGAGGTGGACGAGCGCCTGAAACCCATTCTGGACGTCACCGTGGGGAATTTTTCCAATCTGGAAATTCTCTGGGGAGACGTGCTGAAGCAGGACATCCCCGCGCTGGTGAAGGAGAAGTTCGGCACTCTCCGCCCCATGGCCTGCGCCAACCTCCCCTATTACATCACCTCCCCCATTCTCACGGCGCTGCTGGAAGCGGAGTGCTTCCAGTCCGTCACCGTCATGGTGCAGAAGGAAGTGGCGCAGCGCATCGCGGCAAAGCCCGGCACCCCGGATTACAGCGCGTTCACCGTGTTCTGCCAGTATTACGCCGAGCCGGAGCTTCTGTTCGACGTCCCCGCCCATTGCTTCCTCCCCCAACCGAAGGTCACCTCGGCGGTCATCACCCTGCGCACCCGGCAGAAGCGTCCATGGGAGATCGCCGACGAAGCCGTGTTTTTCCGCGCCGTCCGTGCCAGCTTCGCCATGCGGCGCAAGAAGCTGTCCAACGGTCTTTCCTCCGGCTTCCCGGAGCTGGGAAAGGCAGGCGCGGAAGCGGTGATCGCGGCGGCAGGCTTCGATGCCAACGTGCGGGGCGAAACTCTGGGCATCCCGGAATTTGCCCGGATCGCCAACGAGATCGTCCGCCGGAAGGAGAAAATGCGGCCATGACGGAATTTCTATTTCTTGATCTGGACGATACCATTCTGGATTTTCACAAGGCTGAGCGCATCGCCCTGAGCAAAACCCTCCGGGAGTTCGGCGTGGAACCTGCCGAGGAAGTTCTTGCATTGTATCACAGAATCAACCTCTGGCACTGGGAGCAGCTGGAACAGGGCAAGCTGACCCGGGACGAGGTGCAGGTCGGCCGGTTCGCGGCGCTGCTCCGGGAGCTGGGCGTATCGGCGGACGCGGTGCGATGTACCCGCAGCTACGAAGGCAATCTCGCTGTCGGACACTATTTCCTCCCCGGCGCCGAGGAAGCGGTAGCAAGCCTGAGCCAAAAATACCGTCTGTTTCTCGCCAGCAACGGCACTGCATCCGTTCAGGCAGGCAGACTGACCAGCGCCAACCTGTACCGCTTCTTTGAGACGGTCTTCATCTCTCAGGAGCTGGGCTTCAACAAGCCCGCGAAAGAATTTTTTGACGCCTGCTTCGCCCGTATCCCGGACTTTGACCCCAAGAAGGCCGTCATGGTGGGCGACAGCCTGACCTCCGACATTCTGGGCGGAAAAAACGCGGGCATCACCACGGTGTGGGTCAATCCCGAGCGCCGTCTCCCCCACCCCGAGATCGTTCCCGACTACGAGATCGAATCCCTCGCCCAGCTGGAAGCGCTTCTGGAAACAATGTAGCATAAAGGGTATGCGCCAGACGGTGCATACCCTTTTCGCTTATTTTATTGTCTGTGACCCGATGTTCCCGTGAGCTTGCCCCGTGGAGCGCGGCTGTAGTGGTGCTGTACCCCCACCCGGCTGCCGTCCTGCTGGAGAAAGATCTGCTCGATCAGCAGCAGCGGCGTTCCCTCCGGGCACTCCAGCGCCCGCGCCGGTTCTCCCTCCGCCGCGACGGCCGTGACCGTGATCTGGGAATACACCGAAAACGAGGACAGCTTGGCAAAGGTCAGATCCGGCAGCACGGCGTATCGGATCTCGCTTTCCACGGAAGGGTACGCCCGGGCATAGGGTACGAATTTGACATCGTATGCCACCGGCTGTCCCTCCCCGTCCCGGGATATCTGGGAGAATTCAATGACCTTCCGGTTCGCAGGAATGTCCAGCAGCTCCTGCAGCCGCTCGTCCGGCAGGATGCCGTGGATGTCCCGGTATTGCAGCTCCGTCCCCTCCAGTTCCTCGGACAGGGACAGAACCATATCGTTGTGATTTGGCTGGCTGACAAAATAGCCGATCTTGGGGCGGGAGAAGATCAGCCCCTCATTTTCCAGCTGCTGCAAGCCTCGGCGCACGGTCTCCCGGCTGGCGCCGAATTCCTGACACAGATGGCTCTCCGACGGCAGCAGGTCTCCGGGGCGGTACTGCCCCGTGAAGATCTGGGTCCGCAGAGACGCATGGACGACGGCATAGACCGGCGTCTGCTCACTTGGCTGCTTCTTTCCCATCCACTACCTCCTTGCAGAACCGCACGGTTCGGTTGCTGTCGTAAGCCCAGCCGTCGGCCCCCACGTGGTGCATCAGATACTCGCTGGTGCACAGGCCGCCGATCAGCACCTTCACCTGATCCCGAAGTCCCGCGTCCGTCAATGCCTGAATGGTCTGGACCATGGCCTCCTGCGCGGTGGTCAGCACGCCGCTGAGCAGCACCACATCCGGGTGATAGTTCCGAACCGCATGGACGAACCGCTCCGGCTTGACGTCGATGCCCAGATCCACCACGTCGAACCGCTCCGCCCGAAGCAGGCTGACGATGATATCCTTGCCGATGTCGTGGATATCCCCCGCCACCACGCCGATGACCACCTTCCCCAGAGGCCGGGGCGCGCCGCCGGAACGCAGAGGCTCCCGCTCGTTCAGGGCGCTGCGGTAGATCATACCGGAGACGATCAGGTCGGCAATGAAATAGTCTCCCCGCTCAAAGCGGGTGCCCACGGCGCTGATGCCGGTGTTCAGGCACTGCTGAATTTCCTCAAAGGAGTGTCCCTCCGCCGCCATCTGCCGGACGGTGGCGATCACCAGATCTTCATTCAGATCGGCCATTGCCTCAATAAGCTGTCTGTTCAGATCCATGCTGCTTTTCTTCCTTCCCGATTACTTTTTTCCGCGCTCAGAACCAGATGCGTCCGACCAGCACCACAAGGCCGGCCACGCCGAGGGCAATGACCAGATACAATACCGTACCCAACCCCCGCTTTATCAGGACTTCCTTCCAAGGCTTCAGATAGGGAACGCCCTCCATCCCCTCGATGACCCAGATCTTTCCATGGCCGACCCACAGTCTGTCGATCACAATGCCGTCAAACCAGTTCATGACCACCAGAAACAGATAGGACTGCACATAGGCCGTCCAAAAGTCCGTCACCCGGTTCCACAGGGAAAGGATGGCGACCAGCGCAGCCAGCATGACGATGCAGAACGGCACCATGAAGCGGGTACCCTTTTTCATCACAGCGTCCTTGTCCGCGATCCCCCGTTTCTGCGCCTCGTCTATGTACGCCTTGGGGTAAAAATACAGGCAGTTAAGTCCGCTGTTTCCCGCCGCGCACTTCACCAGCACAACAAATAAAAGACAGTACAGCGCCATTTGCAGTACGTAAAGCATGTTTTTTCTCCTTTATCCCGTCAGGTTTTGCTATAATTTAATAGTATACAACATCTTCGGACATTTTGAAACCGGTTTCGGGATAAAAATAATGAAATTTTTTACACGCGGACAGGGGAAAAGGCGTCCGCTCAGCAAAGTAACCATTTCCCGGGGAATGAAATTGTGGGAATTGTAGATTTTCGCCATATTCATTGACATGGGCTTCCGCATGTACTATAATTTGTCTAGACAAGTTGAAGATACATGAAGCATGCAGAAAATTCTCCGGAAAGGACGTGGATCATCATGATCATTATTGGCGAAAAAATCAACGGCGCCATTCCCTCCATCAAAAAAGCCATTGCCGAACACGACGAGGCCTTGATTGTGGAGCGGACGCTGGCGCAGGCGAAGGCCGGGGCAGATTTCCTGGACTGCGCCCCCAGCACCGCCACGGACATCGAGTATGAGACCATGGTCTGGCTCATCGGGCTGATGCAGGGCGTGACCCAGACGCCGCTGTGCATCGACAGCCCCAACGCAAAGCTCTTAGCGCGGATTCTGGAAGAAGGTCACGTTGCCCGCCCCGGCATGGTAAACTCCGTCAACGAAGAGGGTGACAAGTGCGAGACCATCTTCCCCCTGATCGCGGGGACCCCGTGGCACGTGGTGGGTCTGACCTGTGACCGGGACGGCATCCCCGCCGACCCGGAGAAGAAAATCGACATTGCCAAGCGGATCATCGACAAGGCAGACAAGTACGGCGTGGCGCTGAACCAGCTGCACATCGACCCCTGCGTCATGGCCATCGCCACCATGCCCACCTCCATGAAGGATTTCGAGCGCTGCATGACCAACCAGGAACTGGAAAAATACAGAATCCAGCTGTTTCGGGATGCGGCCGGCATGGAGAAAAAGCCGGATCGGACTCCCTTGGTATCCTTCTTCGTAACCTGGAAGATACTGGATTCCCCCTATAAGCTGACGGAAGCCATGAACGACTACGACAAGATGGAGCAGGTCGTCCGGCATCACCAGGAAGCTTACGGCTTTGATACCATGTTCGACTTCGGCACCCGCAATCCCTACCGGGTGGCGCAGGCCATGTCCTCCCCCACCTATATCGTGGACGACGAGGCGGAATGCGTCAGTGTGCGGGACATCCATATCTGCGAACCGAAGCAAGGGGCGCAGCTGGCGGCAAATTATGAGAAATTCCTGTGGGAAGTAGGTATGGCGCAAAAATTCCCCTGGTGGAAAGAGGACGCCAGCCTGCAGAAAATTCAGAATGCCTACGACGAGATGATGCGGTACTTCGGCTACAGTATGAAGATCAAAAACATCATGAAAACGGAGTACGGCCTTCCCGGCGTGACCGCGCCCAACCCCTATGCGGCCATTTCCATGGAAAACATTCTGGGCTTCATTCTGGGTATGCGCGGCACCGCCATGATGATGCGCCGGGACAAGCCCGGTCTGCACGCCATGATCGACGCCATAAACGAGCTGTTCTTCACGCCCCAGCTGGAAGCGCTGAAAAAGCTGCCCGAGGGCGGGAATATGAACTACTGCTTCGACTATCTCAGCGCCATGCTCGCCCACAACTTCATGAATCCGGATCAGTTTGCAGAGTTCTACTGGCCGTACATGAAGCAGGTTCTGGACGTGCTGTGCGAAAAGAAGATGCACGCGCTGATCTTCAGCGAAGGCACCATTCTGCGCTACAAGGACTGCTTCAAGGACTATCCCAAGGGTTTCCTGACCATTCTGCCGGAGACGGACGATGTGTTCGAGATCCGCAAAGAGCTGCCCAATATCGCCATCATGGGCGGTATGCCCAACAGTCTGCTGGGCCGCGGCACCAAGCAGGCGTGTCTGGATCGGGCAAAGCGGGTCATCGACGAGCTGGGCTGCGACGGCGGCTTTATGTTCTGTCAGGATAAGATGGGCTCCTTCCGCAACGACGCAAATCCGGAAAATCTGAAGGCGGTTTGTGATTTCGTGCGGGAATACGCGTAAAGGAGAAATTATGGACGAAACAGTAGATGTACGCGAATTTGAATCCGGTATCAACACGTTGGTGGAAAAGCTCCATTTTCCTCTGGGCTTTGACGGGAAGGAAATGACGGATGAGCAGAAACGCGCTGCGCTGATCCAGTTTATCAACTTCGTTATCATGGGCTGACACAGCAGAAGATAAGAGAGGGGGCTCTCCCCGCATACCGAAGCGGATTTTCGCGCCCTCCAACGCGGGACCGGCGGCGGTGGCACAGGCGATCATCCGTTCCCGGTTCCCCAGAACCATCTCCCCGTTGGTGCCGATGTCCACCAGCAGTGTACGCTTCTCCTCCCGGTCAAGGCCGGAAGCCAGAACGCCCCCCACCGTATCCGCCCCCACATAGCCGGAAATATCCGGCACGGTGACGAGCGCCGCGTGGGGACAGCAGGGGAAAATGTCTCCCGCCTCCCCGACCTCAGCTTTGGTCAGCACCGGGGCAAAGGGAATTTTTGCCAGATTTTCCGGCATAATTCCCAGAAACAGCTGCTGCATACAGGGATTCCCCACCACGCTGATAACGCCCACCGTTTCCGGCAGCACCCCGGCCTGACGGCAGGCGTCCCCCAGCAGGGGCCCCATCTGCTCCCGGATGAGCCGGGTCTGGGCTTCCATCTCCCCCGCCAGCGCCCGCTGGATGCGGCTGATGACATCCGCGCCGTAGCTCTGCTGGGGATTCACGGCAGAGGCCGCCGCCAGAAGATGACCGGTTCCCGCTTCCAGAAGGTAGCACACCACGGTGGTAGTCCCGATGTCGAAAGCCGCCATTGCCCCATCCCGCAGGGGCTGGAGTTCTACCTCTGCCCCGTAACCGTCAGTGAGTATCCGGGCGTGGGTCTTGGCTGCGGTTACGTGGACGGTCACGTCCCCTGAAACCGTATAGCCGCAGGCAAGCACCGGCTTTCCGCCGATCAGGACGGTGCATTTCCCGCACTTTCCGTTGCCCCCGCAGGGCGCTTCCGGCGCAAGGTTCGCGCTTCGCAGCAAAGTAAGCAGGTTCTCTCCCGGCTGGGCGGAAAGCTTCCTCCCGGCGGGCAGAACGGTAACAGTACAGGTCATAAAAGCCCTCCCTGCCTGAATTCCGGCCTTCTGCGCCGGGGTTCAGGCAAATTGCTGAATGTAATAAAAATATTCGTTATACTGAACTCCAATTAAAATCTTTAAAAAAGATTTTAATTGCCTGAAGGGCATGGAGTTCATATGAGACTTGTTTTGTGATTTCTTTCCTTATAAATCACAAAACCGGCAGCGCCTTCAGGCGATGCCTTCCTGATTAAAATTAAGATTTTAATCAGGAAATAGTATTAAAACGTATTTTTCATTGCAGAAAATCAGAATTATCTACAAATATCATGATAATTTTACCGCATTTCCCCGTCCATGTAAAGACAGCGGCTATTGGCATTCCGCACAAAATTTATGCCAAAATTTCTACATGAAAGGCGGCTGCCAGTTGGCAGCCGCCCTCGATATTACAGGATTATCGCGCCGCGATCTCCGCGACCATTTTCTGATAGGCTTCTTCCGTAATTTTGTACTTTTTGCGGATCAGAACATAGGCACACGTCAGCGCCAGAACCGGAATGACCACCATGCCGATTCTCAGCAGCAGCGTCTGCCGGGGCTGCACCTGCGCCGTGAAAGCGTTGGCCTTCTCCAACGCCTGGGCGCTGGTCATGCCGCCCTTTCCCACTTCAATTTCCAGCCCCGAGATGTTCTGGCTGACGGTGTAAATGCCGCTGATAATGAGCACCAGCGCGGAAATTCCCTGATTCACCGCCCCCGCCAGCTTGACGGAGAAGGAACGGATCGCGGAAATGACACTGTCGTGGCGCTCCCCGAAGCGAAGCTCGTCGTACTCGATGGTATTGTTGAGCATCACGATCACCGCCAGATTGTATAGCCCCTGGAAGAAGAAAATGATGAATCCAATGGCGTTCAGCAGAACCACGTTTTTGGGCAGCACATAGCCGAAGCCCATCAGCATCCCGTAGCCCACAGCGATGGCCGCCATGCAGATTTTCAGGATGGTCATGCGGTGCATCCGGCTGGAAATGAAGGCATACAGCGCCTGCGAAAACAGCGTCCCCAGCCCGTACATCACCGTGAACAGGAAAATCAGGTCGCCGCTGTCGGCATAGCCGAATTCAAAATAGAAGAAATTCACGCCGAAGATAATCAGCAGTCCGTTCCCGATGTTGAACAGCAGGGACGCAATGCCGATGGGCACCAGCTGATCGTTCCGCATAAAGATGGTGAACATCTTCCGAAGCGTCACCTTCTCCGCATCGTCCCTGCGGGGCGCTTCCCGAACCCCCAGAACCACTAAAGTCTGGAACGCGATAAACGCCAGCGCGACGATCAGCGCCGTCACCCGGTACGCCTGAATCGCGTTTCCCGCCACCACCGTGGGCACGATCCCCGCCACCGCGAACTGGCCAACGCAGATGAATACGCTCATCAGCGTCACCAGCGTGTCCCGCTCTTTGGGGTCGCTGCTCAGGCTGGGGAGCATTCCCCAGTAGGCGATGTCGTTCATGGTGTAGGTCATGCCCCAGAGAAGATACCCTGTGGCAAAAAAGGCGACAAAGCCCCAGCCCTGCGGCCGCAGGGTAAAGAGCGCTACGATCACCAGCGCGTTCAGAACCGCGCCGACGATGATCCACGGCTTGAATTTTCCGCTTTTGAAGTGGGTGTTCTCGATGATAATGCCCATCAGCGCATCGTTGACCGCGTCCCAGATCAGGCAGACCACGATGGCCGCGGAAATCACGCCGAACTGGGCGACGGTCAGCTTCATGGTGTACTGGACGTAAGTGAGCAGATACATGCTCACCAGCGCGTAGGCGGCGTCCCGCCCCGTCGCGCCGATGCAGTAGCACCATTTTGTTCTCTTATCCAAACTGTTTTTCATCCGCATTATCCCCTTATGAGCTTCCGGAGCGCCTTGCCGCGATGGCCGTTCGCCTGCAAAACCATGGCTTCCGCCACCCGCATGGGCAGCATTCCGCCGCTCTGGCATACCACGCTGTCAATCATGCCGTTCTCCATGCCCATCAGGACCATAACGACCTGCGGATCATCGTGGGGGATGCCCTTGAACATGGAATACACCAGCGGCCGCGCCGCCTTGCGCACCGTTCTTGCCAGAGGCGACGCTTCCGCCAGCTGGTTCAGGGAGTCATACAGGCTGTATTCCCCCGGCTTCCGGTCGTCAAAGTGGCTGAGGGGCTTCCCGTAAAGCGCCGCGAACTGCTCCCGGGTCACGCCGTGCAGATCTTTCTGGAAGTAGTCGGAAAGTCTCTCCCGGTCATTGCGCGTACAGGCTTCGCCCTGCACTGTTACCGTCTGCGCCAGACGGATATCCTGCACAGAGCTTCCGATAAGCATCCGGTATGTACCGCCGATCATCCGGAACCGGCCTTCGTCGAACATGGAGAAGCTTCTTTCGTCCAGCTCCATCGTGACGCGCTTCGTCTCGCCGGGCGCCAGCATGACCTTTTGGAAGCCTTTCAGCTCCTTCTTTGCCCGCAGATAATCGGCGGACGGATTTTCCACGTACAGCTCCACGATCTCCGCCCCCGCCGCGCTGCCGGTGTTGGTCACGTTCAGAGAAACTTGCAGCCTTCCGCTCTCGTAGGTTTCGCTGCTCAGTTTCAAATTGTCGTAAGCAAAGGTCGTATAGCTCAGCCCAAAGCCAAAGGGGAACCGCACCGGAATCCCAAAGCTGTCATAGTACCGGTACCCCACGTAGATGCTCTCCCGGTATTCGATGTCGTCGCTGCCGGTGGCAAAAAATCCATGGCATGGCGTGTCCTCCACCGCGTAAGGCCAGGATTCCGCCAGCTTTCCGCTGGGATTCACCCGACCCGTCAGCAGCTCGCCGCAGGCTTCCCCAACAGCCTCGCCGCCGAGGTACATCTGTAAAATGCCCCGCACCCTGTTCTCAAAGGCCATGTCATAGGGTGCGCCGCTGAAGGACACCACCGCCACATTGGGACTCACTTCGCAGATTTTGTTCAGCAGATGCAGCTGGTTTGCGGGCATGGCAAGGCTTTCCCGGTCGTAGCCCTCCCCCTCGTACTGGTCGGTCAGGCCGCCGAAAAACAGAACCGTTTTCTGCCCCGCGGCCAGAGCCAGCGCCTGTTCCTCCAATTCCCGGTTTTCCTCGTCTTTCAGAGAATATCCGGGCGCGTAAGTGACCGTCACCCCCAGCTTCCGCAGGGCGTCCAGCGCATTGGGGAAGCTGGCCGTGTTGATATGGCTGCTGCCGCCGCCCTGAAAACGCATCTGCTCCGCCAGAGCGCCGATGACCACCACGTCCGCATCCTGAGAAATCGGGAGTATCCCGTCGTTTTTCAACAGGACGGCGCTTTCGCAGGCAAGCTGCTTTGCAATCTCGTGGGCGTCCGACGTATCCTTTTTCGCTCTGTTGCCCGGCGCGTACTTTTTCACCAGTTTTTCGATTCTTCCGGCGGCCTTGGCGATATCTTCCTCTGAGATTTCCCCCGCCTTGAGCGCCGCTTTCAGCTTCCGGGCATGGATTCCGTGACTGTCCGGCATTTCCAGGTCCATACCCGCCTTCACGGCTTTCGCCAAGTCCGCGCAGGCGCCCCAGTCGGAAATGACCACCCCGTCAAAGCCCCATTCCTCCCGGAGAATTTCCGTGAGCAGGTGGCGGTTTTCACAGGCATAATACCCGTTCAGGCGGTTGTAGGACGCCATAACCGTGGCGGGGCGTGCCGTTTTCACCACATATTCAAAGGCGCTGAGATAAATCTCCCGCAGGGCGCGTTCATCGATCTGGCTGTTGGCGGTCTGTCGGTTTGTCTCCTGATTGTTGGCCGCAAAATGCTTGAGGGAGACCGCCACGTCTTCGCCCTGGGCGGCGCTGACATAGGCCGCGCCCAGCCGTCCGGCCAGAAAGGGGTCTTCGCTGAAATACTCAAAATTCCTGCCGCACAGGGGGGAACGCTTCATGTTGATGCCCGGCCCCAGCAGCACGGCAACGTCCGCGTTCCATGCTTCCTTCGCAACCGCCCTGCCCAGCCGCTCCGCCGCGGTCACATCCCACGAACAGGCTAAGGCGCTGGCCGTGGGATAGCAGGTGGACACCAGACTGACGTTGTTCTGGCGCTCCTTTTCCTCCTGCTTGCGCAGGCCGTGGGGGCCGTCGGACAGATGAACGGAGGGCAAGTCCTCCGTTTCCTGGGTGTGCCACATGCCGTTTCCTGTCAGAAGCTTGATTTTCTCGTGGATATTGCTCTTTTCCATGAAAGTCCCTCCTTCAAATTGTCGTCCTTACTGATATCATCATACCACACTCAGGAACCCGCCGCAAGGGTTCCCGGAATCTCTCCGGTGTTTTTCACCGAAAAAACACCGCTCCGTTCAAATTGCGCAAATTTTTCGTTTTCCCTCTTGACTCTCCCCCAACGTCATAGTTTATACTGTTTTCATCGGGAGGGATGGAAATGAAAACCGTCAAGGAAGTCAGCCGTATCACCGGCGTGAGTGTGCGCACGCTCCACCATTATGACGCCATCGGCCTGCTGAAGCCAACCGCGGTGACGGAAGCGGGCTATCGACTGTATGACGACGCGGCGCTGAAGCGGATGCAGTCTATCCTGCTTTTCCGGGAGCTGCAATTCCCGCTGAAGGACATCAAGCGGATTCTGGATGCCCCGGATTTTGACCCTATGACCGCCCTCGCCCAGCAGGTGCGGCTGCTGGAAATGCAGCGGGAACATCTGGAGCAGCTCATTTCCCACGCCCGGGAAATTCAACAAACAGGAGTGTTTTCTATGGACTTTTCCAAATTTGATACCAGTGAGATCGAAAAATACACAGCGGAGGCCAAGCAGAAGTGGGGCAAAACTCCGGCATGGCAGGAGTTTGAGAAGAAAAACGTCACGCCCCGGCAGGCGCAGGAGAGCGCCGACGATCTGATGGACATTTTTGCCCGTTTCGGCACCATCCGGGGCACCTCTCCCGCTTCCGAGGGCGCACAGGCGCTGGTCGCCAAGCTGCAAACCTTCATCACGAACCACTATTACACCTGCACCAAGGAAATTCTGCAAAGTCTGGGGCAGATGTACATTGCCGGTGACAGCATGACGGAAAACATCGACGCCGCCGGGGGCGCCGGAACGGCGCAGTTCGCCCACGCGGCAATCACGGAATTCTGCAAATAAACGGTTAAGCGTCTGCGGTCAATGATCGCAGACGCTTCGTTTCACTTTAATGCCTGTATCCGCCGGGTCAGCGCTTCCGCAAAGCGTCCGATGTGTACCCCGTCAATCAGCCGGTGGTTGACCTCCACGGAAATTCCCAGATACACCCGGTCGTTTTCCAAAATATACTTCCCCCAGCAGATTCTGGGAATGGAATCGTCTCTGGCGTTTGGGGCCAATAACTCCCGTTCGTTGGTCACGGCGGTGACGTCCATCCACGGCAGACAGGAGAAATAAATCAGATCGTCCGCCTGCCCCGCCATGTCGATGAAACAATCCTGCTTGCCGCTGACCTCTCTGGCTCTCTCGCAGAATTCGGCGATTGATCCCTCACAGGGCATGGTCACGATATGAAACAGCTCGCTTCCTTTTTTGAGATCGGTAAAGCTGGGCTTCTGCTCCCCCAGCTCCACGACGTTTTCTCCCCGTATCCGGCAGGCAAAGGCCGGTACGTCCTGCAATGCCTTGCAGCAAAGATAAATCAGGCCATAATAAAAGGAAATCTTCCGCTCCCTGCAATAATTCCGAAGCTCCGTCACGTCCTGGCGGAATGTGACGGCGTAAAACGGGTTGGAAATTCCGCTGAAAAAGTTAGGGTCTATCTGAAAACCGGAAATATGACCAACAGCGAGGGATTTTTCGTCTGATGAAGCCATTTTTCCGCAGGAATACTTTGTGTATTGCAAGGGAAAATGGTGCACAGCAGACGGAAAAGACCCGCTGTTTGGGCGTGTTGACGGTTTTCAGATAGACCCTAAATATCTCCCGTCTCGGCCATGCGGCCTTGTCAATGATACGATCCATAATGTCTCCCTTTGCCCTCTTTGGGGCACACCTGAAAAATAAACACATTTTACCGCAAAAGCGGTCTATCCAATCTTGCTGTGTTATGGTATAATCATATCATGAATTACGGCGGCATTGCAAGCCGCCCGGAATACCAACAGAAATGAGGACGGCTGCTATGGAAAAAAAGCTGTATAAATCCAACCAGAATAAAATGCTCGACGGCGTTTGCGGCGGTATCGCCGAATACTTCGGCATCGACCCCACCGTGGTACGCCTGATCTGGGCGCTGTTCAGCCTGATGGGCGGCTGCGGTATCCTGGCGTACATCATCGCCGCCGTCATCATTCCCCGCAATCCGGTCTGCTGACGGGGCAGGATACGTCTAATCCCAGATGCTCAGCTGTCCGCCGTCGTCCTTCTCTTCAAATGCCGACAGATAGCGGAATATCTGGTCATTGTCGTGGACGATCCCGTATTTTTCGCACTTTCGGTGGAAGAGCCGCATCAGCTTCTGGCTGTTTCCGCTCTCTATCATATATTGGTCGCCGTAGGTGCGGATGTACTGTTCTTTCAGCCCCGGAAACAGCCGGTCTAACTGTTCATAAAAATACTCCCGGTTCCCCTCCCGGAGCGTCAGGCCCATGCCGAAGCAGATGACCCCGTAGGCCTTTGCTTCCGCGCACATATCCAGAATGCCGGAAATATTTTCCTCCGTATCGTTGATAAACGGCAGAACCGGCGACAGCCACACAACGGTCGGTATCCCGCAATCCCGCAGCGTTTTCAGCACTTCAAAGCGCTCTTCCGTGGTGCTGACATTCGGCTCGATTTTCCTGCACAGGTCTTCGTCGAAAGTCGTCAGGGTCATTTGCACGACGCACTTTGTCTTTTCGTTTATTTTCTGCAAAAGGTCTAAATCCCTCAGGATTCGATTGGATTTGGTAATGACCGTGAATCCGAAGCCGTATTCAGATACCAGCTCCAACGCCTTTCGGACGTTTCCCAGCTTCATTTCCAGCGGGATGTAGGGGTCGGTCATGGAGCCTGTGCCGATCATGCACTTTTTCCGCTTACGGGTCAGGGCGTCCTTCAGCAATTCGATGGCGTTTTCCTTGACCTCGATATCCTCAAAGGCGTGCTCCATGTGATAGCAATTGCTTCTGGAATCACAGTAAATGCACCCGTGAGAGCAGCCGCGATACAGATTCATCCCGTTTTTCGCGGACAATATTCCCTTTGCTTTCACGAAATGCATGATGTGTCCCCCCTGCCCCGGCGCGGCGTGCGCGGTTAATTTCTCTGTTCTCCCCATTATGCAGCTATGCGGTGGGCAAACCGCTTCTGCCTGAATGGGGTGATTTTTTGTCCCCATTTACAGGGAAAAGGCAGACACCACGGCGGTTTCCCCATGTCTGCCTTTATCTTATCTCTTTCCGCCGCCAGTGTCAACCGGCGAGTCGGAGCATACGCCCCGAAACGGATAAGCGATAAGGTGAAATCCCGCTTGCAAATTCTTTTCGGAAAGGATATACTAGAGAAAAACGCGTCCGCATTTTCAAGCGGACGCTTCGCCGAAAAGCTGCATTTTCTCAGAAAAGAGGAATATCCCATGAATTCTGCCTTTGATACATACTTTACGGGTCTAAAAAATAAGAAAATCGCGGTGCTGGGACTGGGCGTCAGCAACCGGCCGCTGGTTCGGCTTCTGCTGGAATACGGCTGTGACGTGGTGGGCTGTGACCGGACGCCCCGGGAAAAGATGGACGCCGAGGTTCTGGAGCTGGAAGCCATGGGCTGCAGGCTCCATGTAGGCGACGGCTATCTGGACGACGTGGAGGCGGATATCCTGTTTCGCACGCCGGGGATGCACCCCAATAACCCCGCCATCGAAACGCTCCGCAGCCGGGGCGCGGAGGTGACCTCCGAAATGGAAGCGTTCTTCGAGGTCTGCCCCTGCCCGATCATTGGCGTCACCGGCTCCGACGGCAAGACGACCACCACCACGCTGATCTCCGAAATGCTGAAAGCGGAAGGGAAAACCGTCTGGCTGGGGGGCAACATCGGCACGCCCCTGCTCCCACTTGTGCGGCAGATGCAGGAAGCGGACATTGCCGTGGTGGAGCTTAGCTCCTTCCAGCTCATGGACATGAAGCGCAGCCCCCAGCGGGCGGTGGTCACCAACCTCGCGCCCAACCATCTGGACATCCACAAGGATATGCAGGAATATGTGGACGCGAAAAAGAACATTTTCCGCTATCAGGACGGAAGCGGCCTTCTGGTGCTGAACGCCGACAACGACATCACCGCCGCCTTCCGGGGCAACGGCACCACCCGGTTCTTCTCCCGCAAGGGCATGGCCTACGTCTGCATCGAAGACGGCGTTATCTGCCGGAACGGGGAACCGATTCTTCCCGCCAAGGACATTCTCATTCCCGGCGTCCACAACATAGAGAATTATATGGCCGCCACCGCCGTGGTGGAGGGGCTGGTGTCCGACGAGACCATCCGCCATGTCGCCAAAACCTTCGGCGGCGTGGAGCATCGCATTGAGCTGGTGCGGGTGAAGGACGGCGTGCGGTTCTACAACGATTCCATTGCTTCCAGCCCCAGCCGCACCATTGCGGGTCTGCGCAGCTTCCCGGAAAAAGTGATTTTAATTGCCGGCGGCTACGACAAGCACATCCCCTATGACGTGCTTGGGCCGGAAATCTGCGCCCACGTGAAAAAGCTGTATCTCGGCGGCGCGACCGGTCAGAAGATACGGGAAGCGGTGGAACGCTGCCCGGAATATGACCCGAAGGCTCTGGAGATCGTGGACTGCGGCAGCTTTGAGCCTGCCGTCCGTGCGGCGGCCGCCGCCGCGGAGCCGGGAGACGTGGTGCTGATGAGCCCCGCCAGCGCCGCTTTTGACCAGTTCAAGAACTTCATGGTGCGGGGAGCGTTCTTCAAAAAACTCATAAAGGAGCTGTAAGCGTGGATATTACCAAAGTGACCCGCCCGGCGCGGAAGCTGCTGAAGCTGCAATACTGCGGCGCGGTGATTGTGGCCGCAGGCACGGCCTCCCGTATGGGGGGGATCGACAAGGTCATGGCCCCGCTGGGCGGCGAACCCATGATCGCCCGGACGGTGCGGGCATTTCAGGACTGCGACGCCATTTCGGAGATCGTCATCGTCACCCGGGAAGACCTGATCCTGCCCATTACGGGGCTTTGCAAAACCATGGACAAAGTCACCGCCGTGGTCGTCGGAGGAAAAACCCGGCAGGAGTCGGTGAATCTGGGTCTGAACGCCCTTTCGGATAAGGTCAAGCTTGCCGCCGTCCATGACGGGGCAAGACCGCTGGCCTCCTGGCAGCTGATCGACCGGGTAGTCCGGGCGGCCAACACCTACGGTGCCGCCGCCCCGGCGGTGAGCGTGAAGGACACCATCAAGGTCGTTGAGGGGAGAATTGTGAAGTCCACCCCCGACCGGGCGTCGCTGTACGCCGTGCAGACCCCTCAGGTGTTCGATTTTGATATTCTCCGTGGCGCGCTGGCCAAGGCAAACGAGGACAATGCCAAGCTCACGGACGACTGCTCCGCCGTGGAGCGGATCGGCTTCTCCGTAAAAATTGTGGAGGGCGACGAGCGGAACCTGAAAGTCACCACCCCCCTGGATTTGAAGATTGCAGAGCTTCTGCTGGAGGAAACCAGATGAGGATCGGGCATGGCTACGACGTGCACCGGCTGGTGGAAGGCCGTGACCTGATACTGGGCGGCGTGAAGATCGACTACGAAAAGGGGCTGGACGGCCATTCCGACGCCGACGTGCTGCTCCACGCCGTTTCCGACGCCCTGCTGGGCGCGGCGGGGCTGGGAGACATTGGCCGCCATTTTCCGGACACCGACCCAAAATTCAAGGGGGCGGATTCTATGCTGCTGCTGAAAAACGTGGCGGAAAAGGTCGCTGCGGCGGGTTATCGGGTGAGCAACATCGACGTGACCATGATCGCCCAGCGGCCGAAGCTGAAGGATTTCATCCCGCAGATGGGGGCAAACATCGCCCTTGCGGTAGGAATTGCCGCTTCCCGGGTAAACGTGAAGGCCACCACGGAGGAAAGGCTGGGCTTCACCGGCACCGGTGAGGGCATGGCCTGCCATGCGGTGTGCCTGTTAGAGGAATAAAGGAAAGCGCGGACACGACCTGTGTCCGCGCTCAAACTATGCAATTTTACCGGTGCAGCGCCTTGCGAATGACGGGAACGATCAGCAGAGCGATGCCGCCGCCAATCAGAGCGGTGATGAGCTGCGGCCAGCTGAAGGTGGCAGGGAGGGCTTTCAGCATCGGCTCCTTCAGCGTGCCGGCCGCCAGCAGAGACGGTGCCATCACGCCGCAGGCGACCTTTACCACGATGAGGTACAGCACGGCAAATTTCGCCAGAGCGGCAATGAGCCACGCGGCGATCTGCTGACCGACCTTCCTGCTGTCCGTACCGGCGATCAGCCGCAGCAGGACCACAAACACGGTGTTGCCGACCATGATGGCGGGAAGAACAAGGATCTGCGGCGCGATGCCCAGCAGGTAGGCGAGCACCGGGGAGAGCACGGCCACGACGATGCCGCTGCCCATTCCGGCGGTCAGCACGGTAACGGCCAGCACAGCGTTGACGCAGGAGCCGGTGACGAACTGACCAAAGCCCTTGGTCAGCGCCTGCAAAGCGACGAGAAGTGCCAGCATAACGGCGGTTTCGGTGATCCAACGTACTTTTTTGTTCATAGTAGATACCTCTTTCCCAATTATTCTTTGGAGATCACGCCGGAGTAAGCGGTTTTGACGCTGACGCCGACCAGGCCTCCGATTTTGCCGGACAGAGCAGCAATGGTATTCTGGGGTGCGTCCATGGCAATGGCGATGACGCTGACGCCCCGCTTGCGGTAGGGGATGCCCATTCGGCCGATGATAAATTCCCCGTACTCGTGGAGCAGCGCGTTGAGCTTTTCTACCATTTCTCCGTTTTCCACGATGATGCTCATCACCGCGAGTCTCGTTTCCACATAAAACACCTCCCAACAAAAATTGCCGCACCCTGACGGTACGGCAACAGCAGTAGACCCCGGAAATATCCGCGGCAAAACACCATATTCGCACCTTTCAGGCAGCCCGAAAGCTTACTGTCAGGATCGTTGTATATAGGATAGCACATGTGAAAGCCTTTGTCCAGCCACGAAATCGGAAAACCGCGAAAAAATGGACGTTGGAAAAATGAAAAAAAGCTATTGACAAATTCCGCAGGTATGCTATAATACAGAAGCTGTCCGAACAGCGAACCAAATATGGGGGTATAGCTCAGCTGGGAGCCCAAACGGTACAGCAACGCACCCCACAGCAACAAGTTCATAAAGGCTTATGCGTCAATCTACAACACCTGGGGGTATAGCTCAGCTGGGAGAGCGCTTGAATGGCATTCAAGAGGTCAGCGGTTCGATCCCGCTTATCTCCACCAAAAGCTCAAAAGAGTGAAGAAAAACCTTGAAATCATCTGATTTCAAGGTTTTTCTTTTTCAAAAGTGGAAAAATCGCAGTATTTGCAAAAGGCACCTGTGCGCTTGATTTTTGATGGAAATTTTGAAAATCAAGAGGTCAGGTAAATGAAGAAAATCAGGATGAATTGCACCGCCACGCTGGACGAAACCTTTGCGGATTTCCTCCTTTCCCGCAGGGCAAAAGGGCTGGCGGAAAAGACGCTGGAAAGCTATTCCTCCCAATGGAAAGCCGTGGCGCGGCACTTGGACACGGGAACGGACATTGCCGCGCTCCAAAAGGCAGATTTGGACGATATGATTGTTTCCATGCAGGACGCGGGGCTTTCGCCCAACAGTATCAACAGCTACACGCGGGTTCTGAAATCCTTTTTCTCTTGGTGCAATGAGCAGGGGCTTACCCGTCTGAATATCCCCCTGTACAAGGCCGAGGAAACCGTAAAGGAAACCTATTCGGATGCGGAGCTGACCGCACTTCTGAAAAAGCCCGACATTCGCAAAACGACCTTTGCGGAATATCGGGACTGGGTGATTGTCAACTTTCTTTTGAACTGCGGGAGCCGCGCCGCGACGGTCAGGGCGATACAAATTCGGGACGTGGATTTGGACGGCGGCGTTGTGTTCTACCGCCACACGAAGAACAGAAAAGCGCAGGTCATTCCCCTTTGCAGCCCCATGATTGCCATTCTGCGGGAGTATGGGCGATACCGTGGCGGGGAGCCTACAGACTACCTCTTTTGCACGGAAACGGGAACACAGCTCACGGAGAACGGCTTGCGGCAATCTATCGCAAGGTACAACACGCGGCGCGGAGTGCAAAAGACTTCTATTCACCTGTTCCGCCACACATTCGCGCGGAAATATCTGATTGATTGCGGCGGGGACGCGTTTACGCTCCAAAAGCTATTGGGACATTCCACCCTTGCCATGACGAAGCACTATTGCGCCATTTACGACGCGGATTTGACGAAGAACTACGACAACTTTTCCCCGCTGGCGCAAATGAAAGCAAGCAGCGCGAAAATCAAAATGCCTGCCAAAGGACGCTGACGGCTTTACACGGGGCGCGTGGGTGGCGGCGGTATTTATCTGTCATACAACGAAAATGGAGCGGGAAGTACAAACCTCCCGCTCCTACTGCGTTTTATTAAAATATAAATGGTTCGTCCTTGATTGCTCCATAAGCAAAAGGATTGACCCCCAATTCACTACGGAGGAAATACACCAATTCCTCCGCCGCAATGAGAATATCGTCATATTCCTCTTTCTTTTGGTCAGCTCTTATCTGCGTATAGACCGCATTCAGGCTGTCCAGCATTTCCAAAGTTGTCATTAAAATTCAAACCTCTTTTCTGACGGCGTGGGAGAAACCTGTTTCTCCCCGCCGAAACTATTTATCTTATCTGTAATATTTATATTTATTTCTCTGTCCTCTGCCGTGCCGTTATTTACGGCTTGCGGCGCTTCAAAAGCGTCTGCCGTAAAGTCGTAGCCGCTGGCCGTATCGTCTTTCTCTGTATGCGTGGCGCGTTGTGGTGTTTCATAGAAATCATAGGTATTGCTGTCCCCGCGCTGGACAAGATAGCCCCGATCTATCAGTTTTGTAAATTGGTCGCGGTATGTAGACTGCGGCATTCCCACCGCCTGCCGTATGGCAGCGGGCGAGAGCGCAAGCAGATAGCCGTTGGCATTGGACGCGAAATATAAGTAAAGCATGAGCGCGTGCGCGCCGAGGTCACGCGCCGCAGCTTGCCAATGACTGTTTTTGATACCGAGGAAGTCAGACGCGGCGCGTTCTCTGTGTATGGCTATCAGCCGTTGATTTGGTACTGTGTTCGGCATTCTCCGTTTTCTCCTTCTCTATTGGAACGGCTGGGAGGGAAAGCCCCTCCCGCCGATGATGCATTATCTTCCGAGGCTTTCAATTTTCTCATTCAAGCCGTCGATTGCGTCAAAAATCTCTGACGCGTCCACCGTGGCGGAAATGTGGGAAAGTACGTCCTGCACGATTGCCTCTTTCATTTCCTCCATTTCCCGGCGGCGGTTTGCTTCATCAATGTTGCAGCTATTCAGATACATCATTCTAAGCGTTGCCTGCATTTCCTTTTCCATGCCGCTGATGAAATGGTCAAACAGTATGTCCTTTTGAATATTCGCCATTTTTGCGTCTCCTTTCTCTACAAATCTATATTTGAAAGTATGGTTTTCTTAACTTTCTAAGTATATTATATCAAATTTTTTATACTGTATCAAAGAAAGAACGCTGAATGAAAGCACGATGAAAAAGGGGTGGCGGGGCATATTTCGGGAAGTCGCGGCGTGTTTTCTCTTTTGGCGGTTCTGCGTGGGCAAGCCGGACACGAAAAGCCTTGAAAATCCTCCGTCACCGTCTGATTTCTGCGGAATCTTCTAAAATCACAAGTATTTTGAACGGATTTACTATGATTTTGGCTGATTCTGCATGAATCAAAAAGAATCTGCTTGATTTGTTCTGAAAACAAATAATTTTTAAGAAAATCCGCGAAAAACCTTGACAATATATATATATATAATTGGATGTACGGTCGACGGCGCAAGAACGCGCTGCACCGTACATTTTTGCTTTATGCAGGAGGAATCAATATGCGCTTTACCATTGATACCGAGCTGGAAAGAATCATTGTTCCCGACACCTTTTTCAATCAGATTGACAAGATGAACGCCGTACTTGAAGCGAATGAAGCCGGTGACAAGAAAATCGACTATGTCAAGTATATCAACGACGCAATCGCCAAAGCACAGAAGAATGCGCCCGTCCGCAAGGCTGACTTAAAGACGCTTAAGAAATAATGGCAAAGAGAACGCACGTCACGCAGCAGGAAAAGGAACAAATGTGGCAGCTTTATAATCAGCTTGGCAGCTATACAAAAGTAGCTAAAAAGCTGCACCGCAGCTCTGATACCGTTTCCCGCTATGTGCGCGAATTTGAGGCCGCTGTTGGAGCAGCAAGGGTCGTGCTAAATGCGAAATAGTTTTTAGAATGAGGTTCAATCAATGAATGAAAGATTCCAGAATGTATCGGGCGCAACTGTTGCTTTTACCGATGATGGTATCGTCTGCCATGACAGTCAGAAGCACAGGTTGTTTCCTTACGGCGGAATTGACAGCATAAAGGTCGATTTTATTGGTACGTTAACGATTGTTGGCCATATTGGTAGCGTCCAGAAAACCTTTATTTATGCAATTCCGAGACAGCAAAAGGCGCGCTTAAAAGAACTTGTATCTTTTGCAAATGTAACAAGAAAGAAATCTCCGCCGAGCGATGTAATCGAATTAGAACCAACAAGAAAACACGGCGAATACAAAATGCGCTGCAATGTATGCGGGCATATCTTTTGCTACACGCAGGAAGATATAATTAAAAACAACGCACAGAAGAATATTTCCGCGCTTTCAAAAGTTGGAGCTGTTGCAGCCGTGGCTGGCGGCAACAAATTGGATTTGTACGCTCAGAGTATGAATGCTCAGTCACAGCGTGAGAAAATCACCGATTTCTCACGTTGCCCTAAATGTAATTCAACTGATATTTCGGACGTATCTGATGACCCGAATGCAGCAGTAAAAACTGATAAGGCAGCCGTTTCTTCGGCAGACGAGCTAAAGAAGTTTAAGGAATTGCTTGATATGGGCGTTATTACGCAAGAGGAATTTGACGCGAAGAAAAAGCAGCTGCTTGGTCTGTAATTCCTACATATCTACGGAGCGGGGCGCGTGTCCCGCTCCTTTTCCTGCCTGTTTCATTAGGGTATAGCCCAATGGCAATGAAAACCCCCTTGCTTTTCTGTTTCACATATATTATATCATAATTTTTGAAATATTTCAAATTGCATATATATCCTATTAACATACTTTGGGATTTGTGATAGAATAATGACAGATAAAGCAAGGGGGATTTCACAATGCGGGTTTTCTATGTGCGCTGCTCCACCATCGAGCAGAACGAAGCGCGTCAGCTGAAAATGGCAGAAGAGCAGAACGCCGAAAAGGTGTTTGTGGACAAGGCAAGCGGCAAGAACACGAACCGTGCCGCGTTCAAAGAAATGATGGCTTTCGTTCGCGCGGGCGATACTGTTGTTGTTGAGAGCATTTCCAGAATTGCGCGAAACACGCGGGACTTGCTTTTCATCGTGTCAGAACTGACCGAAAAGGGCGTGGAGTTCGTCAGTCTGAAAGAGAACATCGACACCACCACCCCGCAGGGGCGTTTCATGCTGACCGTGTTCGGCGCTCTGGCTGAATTGGAGCGGGAGAACATTTTGGAGCGTCAGCGCGAGGGGATCGAAATTGCCAAAAGCGAGGGCAAGTATAAAGGCCGCAAGCCCATTGATTATGACGAGGCGCAGATGAAAGCCCTTTGCAAGAAGTGGCGGGCAGGCGAAATCACCGCCACCGCTGCCATGAAAGAGCTGGGCTTGAAGCCCAACACGTTCTATCGCAGGGTAAAAGAAATGGGGCTGTAAGCAGCCCCGCAAACACGCAGTCTATTCAAAAATTCAAGCGCACATGAAGCAGAAAAGTAAAGTGTGCGAAACGGGCAAATGAGCAAAAAGCCCTTGTATTTCAACGGTTTTTCCTTTTGGAGCGCTTGCCCCTGACGGACGCTGCCGCGGCCGTCAATGGCATTCAAGAGGTCAGCGGTTCGATCCCGCTTATCTCCACCAAAAACAGCAAACCGCAAGGCCGAAAGCCTTGCGGTTTTGTTATACCTACAGGTTCGGATACACCCTTTACCACATCAGTACACAGCTTTTAACGATGACGGTAAACTGGAATTCCCATATACTTTGTCAGTGCCTCCTCGAGGATGTCAGCTACATGGCCGCGGACAAAGCAAACATGATGTTCATATCCATTTTCGCAAACATAGCGCAACAGATTCTGCAGGTTCTCAATATAACAGTTTGCTACACCGCCTTTGGTCGGAATCACCTCATCCCGGAACACCCCTTCGCCAAGATAAGCCTTGACCGTTCCCCGCTGGTCATCCGTGGTTAGCCGAATGAATGTCATATCTCCGGCAGCCACATGGCCCTTGCAGGCGCCAAAGCAATTCTCCTTACCAAGCGTAGAACCAAGAACGTCCAGACATTCAATCTCCACATCGTTTTGGAAAAAGGACTTCGGGAAGTTGGAACAGTGCAGTGAAACACAAGCATTGCGCTCTTCTCGGATGTTATTGTTCCAGTCCATCAGCGCAGGTGCCGTTCCGGCCGCAAGCCAAGCAGCCAGCATAGACAATGCACCAGTCACATCGCTTTCACACGCAGAAGGCTTACCGTTGTCACCCATCATGCTCATCGCAAGGCAGGTCGCACAGCCGTAGTTGTTTTCCACACTATCCCAGCATTGGACAGTGGACGCATCGCACTGGAGATCCTCTATCGCCTCATCAATCACAAGGCACAACTTTGCCTGCTTTTCCATCACCTCATCGCTGATCCAAGCAGGAACGCTGCCGTATTCACGAATTTCTTTGATTTTCGCTACAACTTTTTCAGCATCGTTGTAGTGCATTGCCTTGAAAATAATCTCAGAAAAATCAATTGTTTGGACACTAATTCCATGCTTTTGCAGCAGCTTTTCAGAATAACGGACTGTATTGAAGGCGATGGGTCGGGCACCAAGCATCGCAATACGCGCACCTTTAAGGCCATTGACTACAGCGCAAACACCCTTAAACCACCGAAGATCGTCCTCAAATTGCGGAGATTCAATCGGGCAAGTGTGCAACCGGGTCAGTGAAAACGGAATGTTTCTCTGATACAGATTATTGCATACCGAAATCTTTCCGCAGAATGCATCTCGACGATTTGCCATATCCAGCTTGTCAAAATCATCGTCACAAGCCTGAATCAATACCGGAACATTCAAATCCGCAAGCTGAATCGCTTCCGCAATGCCCAACTCTTCGCAAAAGTTGGGCATGATGACGACGATGCCGCAAATCTCCTCACGGTGCGCTTTAAACAACTCCGCACAGGTCTTCGCCTCATCAAACGTGAGGACCGCACCATATTGCGTATCCGTTTCCCCCACCATAATGTACTCGTATCCCAGCTTATCCATTACCCGCATTACTGCATCTCGCGCAGTTTTGACAAGCTTAGATGGAAAAAACGATCTTGTGGAAACAATGATTCCAAATTTGTTCTTTTGATTCATACGTTACCTCTTCTTTTCCGTGACCATCGCCACTGCTTTTTTCCAGCCTTTATACAACCGTTCCCGCTGCGTCTGCTGCATGGAGGGTTCTACCTGCGTGTATTCTATACTGCTAAAAATCTCTGTCTGCGTTGCTATGCCGGCAGACAACGCTGCCAGATATGCAGCGCCGGCTGCAGACAGTTCTTCAATGCTTGATCGCTTGAGCGGTGCACCAGTCATATCTGATACGAACTGCATGAGGAATTGGTCATTCGTCGCACCGCCATCCACGCACAAAAGCCCAACAGTTTTTCCGCAAAGTGCAAGCTGTTCGGTGATATCCCGAATCTGATAGGCAATCGCTTCCTCCGCCGCACGTACAAGATGCGCTTTTTTGGTTGCTGCCGTTATTCCGCATATCATCGCACGAGCGTCGTTATCCCAATAGGGCGCACCGAGGCCGGAAAACGCCGGCACGAAATAGACGCCGCCTGTATCTTTCACTTGCATAGCAAACTGTCCGGATTCGCGACTGGTTTGGATCAGTTCGAGATCATTGACCAACCATTTGATCAGTGCACCACTATAGTTAATGTTTCCCTCGAGCGCATAGAAAACCTCTCCGCCACGTCCCCAGGAAACACTCTCCACCAACCCATCCGGCACCTGCTTCGGTCTGGAGGCTCCTGCATTCATCATCACCGAAGTTCCCGTTCCAAAAGTTGCTTTGGTCATTCCTTCCGCAAAGCAGCCATTTGCAAACAACGCCGCATGACTATCTCCCAGCACGGCAGCAATTGGAATCTTTTGCGGGAATAAACCATCAAAATCAGTCATTCCAAACAAGTGGTCACTTGGAACGATTTCCGGGAGGCAGCTCCTACGAAGTCCAAACATCTCGATTAAGGAATCATCCCAGTCCAGCGTGTCGAGATTCATCAATTCTGTGCGCGATGCATTAGAAAAGTCTGTCTTATAGCTCTGGCCATCTGTCAAGGTGTAGACCAGCCAAGTATCAATTGTACCGCAGCACAGTCTATCCTGTTTGAGCAATTCTGCTGCCCTTGGAACATTCTGCACCACCCATGCCATCTTGGGTGCTGAGAAAAACGGAGAGTTATTAAGTCCGGTTTTCTCGCGGATCAACCGGGCATACGGCGCAAGTGCGTCCGCAATAGGTGCGGCACGGCCGCATTGCCAGACAATTGCATTATAAACCGGCTGTCCGGTCTCACGATCCCAGCAAACAACCGTTTCCCGCTGGTTGCTTAAACCAATTGCCTTAATTTCTTCCGGCAGGATATCAGCCTGCTCGACAACCTGTTTTGCTGCCGTGTTGACATTGGTAATAATCTCGACTGGATCGTGCTCGACCCACCCCCGTTCATCGACAATCTGTCGATGGGGCAGATCACTTCGGGAAATAACCGCTCCATATTTATTGAACAACACTGCTTTTGTTCCCGCAGTGCTCTGGTCAATCGCCAGTATGTAGCTCATCCTATTCACGCTCCAGCCGTTCTTTGATTGCGGCGCTAATCCCTTCGGGGGTCAGACCATAGTAGGCGAACAACTCCTGAGATTTTCCGATTACAACCTCCTCCGGAAGGCCTAAGAGCCGCATCGGTGCGCTACCGCGTAACTCTGCCGCAATATGCGAAACAGCTTCTCCAAGGCCGCCTCGTGTACTGTGTTCCTCAACAGTAACAACGGCACGGGTCTCGCGCAGAGCTTTCTCTACTGTCTTTGTGTCCATGGGCTGTATCGTAAAGCAATCGAGCACCCGCACAGAAATACCTTCGGCTTGCAATAGTTCCGCTGCTTTTTTTGCCGGTGCAACCATTTCGCCGCATGCGATAATCGTCGCATCCGTTCCCTCGCACACTGTCTTTATCTTTCCAATTTCAAATTTTTCCCCAGCCTCATAAACAGGCGGCACGTCCCCGCGGCCCATACGCATATAAACCGGGCCAGTGAATTGGCAAAGCAGATCGGTTAGATACTCCGTCTGCACAGCATCACAAGGTGCAAGAATCGTCAAATTCGGCAACGCACGCATACTCGCAAAATCGTGCATCGTCGTATGTGTGCAGCCTAAAGGTCCATAGCTAACACCAGCGCTGACTCCAATAATTCGGACATCCGTCCGGTTGTACGCAACATCCACCTTAACCTGTTCATACGCCCGCGCCGCAAGGAAACAGGCTGGTCCCGTCACAAAGACTTTCTTCCCTGTCTTTGCAAGTCCGGCAGCTGCTGCAACAGCGTTTTGTTCCGCAATTCCAAATTCAATCAGACGGTCAGGCAGTTGTTTGCCAAACTCTCCAAGGGTCACACTGCCGCGGGAATCGGTCGCGACTGCAAAAATATCAGCATTTTTCTTTGCATTCTGAAGCAGTTTTGCAGTAAACGCCTTTCTGCAAGAAACCATCGCCATCTGTCATACCTCCCTGAGTACCGTCTGGATGTCAGCTTTGATCTGTTCATACTGTTCCTTATTTGGAATCAGATGGTGCCAGTCAGCCTTGTTCTCCATTATCGGCGAGCCCTTTCCTTTGACAGTCTGGGCAATAATTGCTACCGGTTTTTCCGCCGTTCTATGCCGCAGCGCCTGCTCCAGAGCAACGTAATCGTGTCCGTCACATACAAGCACAGAAAAACCGAACGCACTGATTTTAGCGCAAAGATCGTCAAGGGGCATTACGTCTTCAGTTCCACCGGAAATTTGCAAGCGATTACGATCCACGATCAAGGTAAGATTGTCCAGTTTATACTTTGCTGCGGACATCATTGCCTCCCAGACAGAACCTTCGGCGAGCTCACCATCACCGGTTAGAACATAGACATGTGCCGGGCTGCTGTCTGCTCTCAGACCGATTGCCATCCCAACGCCGAGAGATAGCCCGTGTCCCAGTGCGCCGGTCGCTGCTTCGACACCAGGGATTTTGCTGGTTGGATGCTCCGCAAGACGAGTCCCGAACATCGTGAAGGTATCCAACTCCGATTTATCTATTAATCCAAATTGGGCAAGCACAGCATACAGTGCCTCAGCACAGTGACCTTTGCTGAGAACAAAACGGTCCCTACAATCAGCACCGGCTTTAATCTTATCGATGTCCATAACGCTACCATATAGGGTCGTTAGGATATCCATGCAGGACATACTCCCGCCAATATGGCCCGATTTGTGTTCATATACCATTTCAAGCACATCGAGCCGAAGCTCATATGCGGTTTGTTTTAGATTCCTTAACATATTTTTCGTCCCCTTCGGGTTCATAATGCACTAACGGGACGGACGTTTCAGCCCGCCCCATTGGCAAAAGTTTTTATCCGAAATAGAATTGTAGTTTTTCAATCATATCATTGAGGATGAAGTGGCTATCAATGTCCTTATAGACACGAACCTTCCGGCTGCTTGGCTTGGACCAATCATACTTGCCGTCCAGACCCACATCGCCCGGAGCATCATGCATCTCGTAACGGCCCATTGTGTTATTGAGCATAATACCAACTACCGGGGAATCGCCAAGGCTCCAAAGCTCGCCGCCAAAGGAAGTCGCTGCCGCTGCTTTAGACACACTGGCACCACCCATCATCGATGCTGCGGCAGGAATGTCTGCCATTGATGCAATTATTTGGTCGAACTGCTTGCCAAAATCCATCGCATGTTCAACGAGATATTTGCCAATCTTGCCACAGGGGTAGATCTTGTTCATCATCTCGAAATAGCTGATTTTCATGGTAGTGTAGACGTTCATCGGCACCTGCCATAGTTCAATATTGCTCTTGTAAAGTACCCGAGCCGCGTTGATATCGTTCCCCTGGTTGAATTCAAAATTACCTTCCGGATAGGCACCGCCACCAATCCAGACCACTGTCAGCTTGTCCGCAATACGCGGCTCCATCAGGTAAGCAGATGCAATTTCTGTCGTCGGTCCCAGGAAACATACAAACAGAGGACGAGGATCATCCTTCATAGCCTCTTCGATGATAAAGCGGGCACCCTCACTGTCCACAGGAGTGTTCTCATCGGGCAATGCGGTCACACCGCCGTGGAGAATATTCACTTCGTCGCGAATATCCATTAAGGTTGCCAGATTAACCAGCTCGTCATAGCTCTTCTGCTCTGTTCCCTGCACATTCATAACGTGACCATACTGGGCAGCGATCATTGCCTTAACGTCAAAACGAGGCGTCATCCAAAGATGTGCAACGCAAAACTGGTCATCACATTCATTGTAAGCATCTGTGTCACAGATAACGCGAATCGCCTTTTCACCCGGGAATTCAAACGGCCTCTTTTTTAACATGGTTCACTCCTCCTGTTTTACATATTGCACCTGTTTCGCAACTCGCTGCATATTAAACAGGTCGCGTTTTACTTTTTCCATCGCTTTACGTTCCCGTACCGCCATAATTGTCATGATTGTCAGCAGGAATGCACCGGTTATCGTATTTTTAATGTCCGGTTCTACGCTAAGCGCCAGCAGTCCATAGCCGATGATATTCATGGTTAGGATGCCGGATATAACGCCGAATACGATGTTGACCCAACGGGTAAGCATCAGGCCAAGGAACACACCAATCATTGCACTAAAGATTGGTGTCATCGACTGCAGACCGGTGGCTGCAGCGGTACCTGCGCCTCGGCTCAGCGAGATAATTGCGGAAAAACCGGCGTAAAACGAGGCGACAAGGAATCCCTTTCCGTACACCTTATATTTGTCAATACCTGCATTTTTTGCGAGCTGGGCGTCACCGCCAACAGCACGGCAGTTCGAGCCAAACACGCTGTATTTGTGCAGATAGAACATCAATGCACCCAATCCAACCGCAATAAGGATATTCCACGGTGCCTTGCCTAGGATTGTTTGCGCGCTCGTAATGACCAGTGACTTATTCTGTGCAACAACCGCACCCAGTGCGCCGAGCAGCAGGCAATAGGCAATACTGATGACCAGTGAGTTGGTACGAATAACCCTCAGGACCAGAGATTTGAGCCAGCCTACTACCATTGTTGTTGCAAGAGCTCCCACGACAAGACCGGGGATGCCGAAGGATTTTGCGGCGATTGCCGCAACAATCGTGCCGAGAATTGTCTCTGCTGCGACGGACAGATCCATATTACCCGAAATCATACCAAAACTCATGCCCCAGCCCAGAATGATAGATTCGATAGACTGGATAAAGAGCAGATAGACCACATCAGCACGCCAGAACACATCCGGCCGTAGCAGCGCAAAAATCAGATAAACCGCGCCCGGTATAATCAGGGCGGCAAAAACCCCCTGTGCAAATCGTTTCGTGTTCATAAATATCCCCCTGTGGGTCAAATCCGACGGCCGGCGGTTTCTGCCAGCCGGCCGTCACTCATTCAGCCGGTTACTTGCCGTTACGGTCAAGCAAATCCTGCAGACTATAGCTGTCAGCAATCGCCTTCAGATCCTCAAAGGTGAAGTCAGGGTTGTTGAGTACGAGGCAGTTCTTGATTTCTTCCTCGCTATAGAGGTAACCAACTTCGTTAATATAGTTTGCATAGGTCTGAGCCTCTTCGTTGCTTCCCAGCTTAATGAACATGTCCTGTAGCTGCACCTTTTCTTCAGTAAGAGGTGTGCCGTTGAGGATGTTAATCATCTGAATTGCAGTGTAGGTGGGGCCAGCAAAGTGGCCGCCAACGATGCCGTGCAGAGCACCCTGCTCCATATAGTCAAATTGGAATTCGTTAAAGTCGATACCTGCAACCTTAATCTTATTAATGTTACCAGTCTGTTCCAGAGTCTGGACAATGCCGGGCAGGCAGTACTGAGTCATACCTGCAATAATAATGCCGTCACACTCGGGATAGGCAGTGAGGAATCGCTCTGCGATGGTTGCACCGCCTGCAGCAGTGAAGGTCAAAGTGAAATCGCGTTCTTCGGCAAGGACGGTCATTCCGTATTCCTCACAAGCCTTTGCAATACCTTCGTCGCGCATGTTTGCTGTAGTACCACCAGTAGGCAAGCCAATCATGCACAGATTCTTGCACCCCAGTTTACCAAGCACACTGGTTGCCCAGTAGGCAGAGTCGACATCGTCCTCATAGGTGGTACCGACGAAATACTCAGAATTCATGGCAGCTTCGTAATCCTCGGTGCCCTCTTCAAACTTGTAAAAATAAGTGCCCCAGTATACACCTTCTGGATCACAGATTTCTGCTACCTTTGCAGGAGAGATCATCGCGGCAGGCACCAGAATGGCATCACAACCTGCTGCAATCAAGTTCTGCAATGCAACAAGGGTTTCTTCTGCAGACATACCAGTTGAGGTCGCAGTAACCAGTTCGCAACCGAGAGCCTCAACGGTCAGCTTAAGCTGATTCAGCAGAGGGGCAGTTGTTGCATCCGCCGAGCCTGTATCGAGAGTACCAATCTTAAAGCTGCCGGGACCTGCTGCTTCATCGTCTTTGACACCTCCCTCAGCACCGCAAGCAGCGAGGGAAAAGGTCAAAACGAGCGTCAACAATAATGCTACAAACTTTTTCATTCTTTTTTCCTCCAATAATTTTTATTAAATGTCTATCCAGACATTGAAAACATAGTTTACATAGTCGCACTCTTTTCCTTGAGTCGGGAGGTCATAATCAGGACTAAGACAAAGATCAATCCCTTAATAACCTCCTGCATACGTCCGTCAATGCCAAGAAGCACCATCCCATTGGTCAGCACCGAGACGATAAAGCAGCCAATAAAAACACTGCGCAGCTTTGCTCCTGTTCCACCCTCGGAAGGCATTCCGCCAAGGGTAAGTGCAATCATAACGTTAAACTCAAAGTTGGAAGCCGTGCTGGTACTAACTTGACCGCCTCTTGCCATTGAAAGCAGAGAGATCACACCGCCAGTGACTCCCGCCGCAACAAAAGCCAGAAGTTTTGTCTTGCGGATATCCACGCCGGATTGCACGGTCGCCTCCTGTCCAGAACCAACCATCCGACAGTGCTTGCCAAATGCGGTATAACTGAACAGCCATCCAACAAAAACCGTCGCGACAATGGTAAATGCCAGAGTAAACGGAAGGCTATCAAAAAAGTTAAGCACTTTCGGCACTTTAATATGACCTATTGGTCCGAGCAGTGTCGTAAAGGTTCCCTTCAACAGGAAGGAAACACCGAGGGTCTGGATAAAGACAACGAGGCCAACTCTTGAATAAAGCAGTCCGTTCAGTATGCCGATTCCAATACAGACAACAAACGGGATCACAAAAATCAGCAGATCCACCCCTGTGACTTCCACTGCCTTTGCCGCAAGGAGACTCGCAAAGCAAACGACACTGCCGAAGGAAAGATCAAAAGCACCTTGTGCGAACAAAAAAGAAAGTCCAAGCCCTCCAATGATAAATAGCACCGACTGTGAGAAAATTGTTTTCAGGTTATATGCACTGAACAGCAGTCCTTTAGATGCGACCCCGAACACCGCGACCACAAGGATCAAGCTCACCCAAGGGAAAACATTGACCAGTAGCTTCGTATTGAGCTTTGATTGGATCTTCATCTTCGTCCCTCCCTCAGATCATGCTGCTGACGAGCTGATTTTCATCGATTTGGGCGCTGCGAGGAATTTCCTGCACAATCTCATGATTCTTCATAATCAGGATTCTGTCACTCATTCCAATCAGTTCCGGCAGTTCTTCTGAAATCATGATCATAGATCTGCCCTCTTTTTTGAATTGCTGCATCAGCTTGTAGATTGCTTCCTTAACACCAATATCAATACCGCGGGTTGGGCAGTCCATGATGAGAATTTGTGAATCGTTACCCATCCACTTTGCAAGAACGACCTTCTGTTTGTTACCGCCCGACAATTCCCGGCAATGCTGGTCGCTGCTGCGCATCTTGATTGCCAGCGCGTCTGTCCATTTTGCAGCGAGTGCTTTTTCCCTTTTGGGGTTGATAAATCCGTGTTTTGTCAGCTTGGGTAAACTTGGTAAACAAATGTTGTCCTGAATGCTGGCATTTAGTATAATCGCCTCAGTGTCCCGGTTTTTCGAGAGATATCCAACACCCAGCCGGATTGCTTCACGAGGAGATGTGATTGTCTTTCCGCCTACCGTCACTGTTCCACTATCCGGCTTTTCAATTCCGAAGAGGACCTTGCCCAACTCGTGCATTCCGCACTCAGCAAGACCGCCGATTCCGAGGATCTCTCCCTTGTGCAGCTCGATTGTAACGCTATAAACATTAATCGCATTGAGTCCCTCTGCACGCAGAACGACCTCAGGCTGATAATCCGGTGCATCGTCAGCACGGTAGAGGTTGTCCGCTACCTCACGTCCAACCATCAGGCTCTTGAGGCGGCTCTCTTCCATCTGCTCTTTGAAAAGGGTTTCGATATAATGACCGTCACGCATAACAGTGACACAGTCGCAGATATCAATCAACTCCGCAAGGTCATGGGTGATGAAGATTACGGCGCCACCGCGATCTCGCACCGCACGCATATTCTGATACAGAATATCGCGTCCATGTTTTGCAAGTGCATTGGATGTCTCGTCAATAATCAGCAGCTCCGGCTCAGAGTACATTCCCCTTGCGATTTCAACCAGTTTTCGATCTTCCAGGTTCAGTGTGCCTGTTATAGCCTGCGGGTCGATGTGCTCACCGCCAATTTGAGAAAGAATCTTTTTAGCTTCAGCATTCATCGTATTGTAGTCGATGCAGCCGCGCTTAACAAAGCGCCTCTCTTCATTAAGAAAGATATTCGCCGAAACAGGGATTGAACCGATCGTGCCAATTTCCTGAACAATGAGAGATACGCCTTGTTTTGCGGCATCTACCGAAGAAGTCGGTGCATAGTCCTCTCCTCGAAGCAGCAACCGACCGCTGTCCCGCTGTTGGATACCCGCCACAATCGAGGAGAAGGTGCTTTTTCCAGAACCGTTTTCTCCGATTAGTCCATGGATCGTTCCGCGGCAAACTTCAATGTGGAAATCCACGACTGCCTTTGTAGCGCCAAAGGACTTATATATTCCTTCCGCCTTGAGTAATACCTCATTCACGCTGAACCCTCCATAAAATTTAGTTTAATTTATGCTTAACTTTATATCAGAATTTAGCGCAATTGTCAATACTCACATTGCAATATCTCTAAATTACACAAATATTCCATGTTCATTTCAGTTAGTTTGCCTGTTTTTCGTCTGAAGCCGACATTATTTAGCTAAATTTTTTCTAAATAGTTTTCAAAATATTTTGCTTTTTAGTTGACAAAAAGCCACTTTACATGTTATTATATAACCAACAAACGGATCGGGGGTTGATTCTATGTCTATTACAGCTAAAGAGCTTGCAGGAAAGCTCGGTATTTCCGCTTCCGCTGTATCGATTGCTTTAAACGGGAAAAAAGGGATCAGTGACGAAAAACGTGATTTCATTCTCCGCGCCGCAAAGGAATATGGTTTAAAGCGTCCGTTGCGCAAATCCTTTTCCTCTACTTTTATCAATCTTGTTATCTTCAAAAAGCACGGCATGGTCTATGGCGACACGCCTTTCTTCGCTGCCGTGACCGAAGGAATCAGTGCGGAGGTCGCAAATTCCGGTTATAATCTTCAAATTAGTTATTTTTATGGTAATCAAGACAACGCAGAACAGCTCAAGTCGCTCTCGATGTCCGACTGTGCCGGTATTATTCTGTTGGCAACAGAAATGGAACCAGAAGATATCCAGCAATTTCTGACCATCGGCAAACCCATTGTCGTACTGGACTGCTATTTTGAAGGAACACTGCTTGACTGTGTTGTAATCAACAACAGCCAAGGCGCATATCTCGCCACCAAACACCTGATTGAATTTGGTCATACCGATCTTGGTTACATCCACTCCAATGTTCATATCAATAATTTTGTCGAGCGATACAACGGTTTTACAAAAGCAATCGCTGATTTCGATATTACCAACCGCTGTTCAGTTACCCATATCCATGTTGGACCCACACAGGATAGCGCATACAATGATATGACTCGGTATTTGCGCAGCGCTGACCGCATTCCTTCCGCACTGTTTGCAGATAACGATATCATTGCAATTTCCTGCATGCGCGCCCTCAAAGAACACGGTTACAGGATCCCAGAAGATGTTTCTATCGTTGGATTTGATGACATGCCGATGTCCTATGTCACTTCTCCAAAGCTTACGACTATCCATGTTCCAAAAGAGCTTTTGGGTGGAAGCGCTGTTTCCCTTTTGCTTAAGCAGATTGCGTCCAGTGACTCGCAGCCTGCGACGATTTGTATGCGAATTGGCACAATGCTGGTATTGCGGGACACCGTATATGACTTGCGAAAATAAAGCCTTCCAAAAATCTCCCGTATAGCTAGGGTCTATCTGAAAACCGGGAATATGACCAACAGCGAGGGATTTTTCGCCTGCTGAAGCCATTTTTCCGCAGGAATACTTTGTGTATTACAAGGGAAAATGGTGCACAGCAGGCGGAAAAGACCCGCTGTTTGGGCATGTTGACGGTTTTCAGATAGACCCTAGTACATCCCGGCGCCTTATTTGGTAACACTGGCTGCAATAGAGCGCACTCGTTATCACAAATAATCAGCACTGCCAAGCAATGAACTGAACCCCAAATGTTAGACATGCAAAGCTACCATTTGCAATCCTGATTGACTGCCTTGGTTTCGGCATATCCTTGACTTCTGACTGAGAGGTTTTAGGTTTTGTGTTCCTCTCTCTTTGTGCCTTTATTATATAACACTTTATCTCAGACCTGTCGTATTAAGATGACTGGTTATCTGAGAAGAGCAAAAAAACGAGGCAAAAGCCTCGTAAAAAAGAGCATGGTGGCGGCGTTCCTGTGTACCACAAAGCGGGACTTCCACAGTTGTTAGAAAGATGTTGGGAAGGAATGTAAAACACAAACAGGAGTTGTTTTGTTCTGAAAGAGAAGATGAATAAAAGTTGATTTTTTCGGGATGCTGTGCTAACATCATTATAGAGCATTCAAGAAGTTAATTACCCTTTTATACAAGCAGTTGGATAGTAATGGATTTGAAAAACCACTGTGGGACAACACTTTTTCGATTCGCTGCACCGAAGTTTCCCTGAGCCGTGGCAACGGCTCGATGGCATTCAAGAGGTCAGCGGTTTGATCCCGCTTATCTCCGCCAAAAGCCTTGATTTCTTCGGAAATCAAGGCTTTTTCTTGCTTTTATCGCTTGTGATGTGTGATTTTCTTCGGTTTTCGCCAAAAGGCAAGTGCTGACCTGTGCTCTTGATTTTAGGCTAAAAATTATGAAATCAAGAGGACAGATATTATGGCTAAAATCAAGTTAGTAGTGAGTGCAACCATCGAGGAAACCTTTTCCGACTTCATCATTTCCAAAAAGACAAAGGGACTTGCCGAAAAGGCTTTGCAAAGTTATCAAGCCCAGTTTCAAGCCGTGGCGCGGCACTTGGATGTAAAGATGGACATTGCCATGCTCCAAAAGGCGGATTTGGATGCAATGATTATCAGTATGCGCACCGCGCACCTTTCCCCCAACAGCATCAACAGTTATACACGCACCCTCAAATCCTTTTTCTCCTGGTGCAATGCGCAAGGCATTACCCGCCTCAATATCCCGCTCTACAAGGCGGAGGAAACTGTGAAAGAAACCTATTCGGATTTAGAACTGTCCGCATTACTAAAAAATCCCGACATTCGGAAAGCAACCTTTGCCGAATATCGGGATTGGGTGATTATCAACTTTTTATTGAACTGCGGCAGCCGAGCCGCGGCAGTTAGAGCAATTCATACTGAACTCCAATTAAAATCTTTAAAAAAGATTTTAATTGCCTGAAGGGCATGGAGTTCATATGAGACTTGTTTTGTGATTTCTTTCCTTATAAATCACAAAACAGGCAGCGCCTTCAGGCGATGCCTTCCTGATTAAAATTAAGATTTTAATCAGGAAATAGTATCAAATCCGAGATGTGGATTTGGACGGCGGCGTGGTGTTCTACCGCCACACAAAGAACAGGAAAACCCAGGTCATTCCCCTTTGTAGTGCCATGGTGTCCATTCTGCGGGAGTATCTGCGGCACAGAGGCGGGGAGGCGGCTGATTTCCTCTTTTGCACAGAAACTGGCTCTCAACTGACGGAGAACGGTCTTCGGCAATCCATAGCAAGGTATAACACGCGGCGGGGAGTCCAAAAGGCAAGCATCCATCTGTTCCGCCACACCATTGCCCGAAAGTATTTGATTGATTGTGGCGGAGATGCCTTTACTCTGCAAAAGCTCTTGGGGCATAGCACCCTTGCCATGACGAAACATTATTGTGCGATCTTCGACGCGGACTTGACCAAGAATTACGACAACTTCTCCCCGCTGGCACAAATGAAATCCAATAGCACAAGAATAAAGATGGACGCGAGGCGGAGATAAAAGGGCATAAAATAGAGGGACAGCCGCGTGCCCAATGTCACTAAGTCAGCAACATTGACCCAAATGGGTGCGCCCCGGAAATTATAAATTTATTCGTGGGGATTATGCAGAAGCTCGTGGGCTTTGCCCTTGAAGTAGCCGTTGTAGAACACGTCCATCAGAGGGTTCTCGTTGGACTTCTTGATAGCCATGCCGCCGTCCGCTTCGTACAGTCCCTTAGTGCGGGTCTCTGCCCGGCGCACCTTGGTGCCGTAGACCGGCTGGCCGCCGCCCATGACGCATCCGCCGGGGCAGGCCATGACCTCAATGAAGTGGTACTCCTTCTCGCCGGATTTCACGGATTCCAGCACCTTCCGGGCGTTTGCCAGACCGGAAGCCACGCAGATCTTCACATCCAGACCGTTGTAGGGAACGCTGAATTCCTTGATGCCCTCATCGCCCCGTGCGCCGCACTCCGCGATCGCACGCAGGGTTGCCGGGTCGTGGCCCTCGATCAGACGGCGCAGAACCGCTTCCGTCACGCCGCCGGTAGTGCCGAAGATCACGCCGCCGCCGGAGCCGATGCCGAAGGGCATATCGCAGGATTCGGAAGGAAGCGCCTCAAAGTTGATGCCGTGGGCGTCGATCATCCGGATCAGCTCGGTGGTGGTGAGCACGTAATCCGTGTCCTTCTCCTCGTGGGTGTAGCTCTCCTTGCGCTCCGCCTCCATCTTCTTGGCGGTGCAGGGCATGACGGAGACTACGACGGTCTTTTTTCCCTTGGCGTTGGCCTCGTCCCGGTAGTAATCCTTCAGGATGGCGGAGAACATGGCCTGAGGAGAACGGCAGGTGGAGATATTTTCCTTGAATTCCGGATACTCGTTCTCCACGAACTTGACCCACGCGGGGCAGCAGGAGGTCATCAGCGGCAGGTTGGCGCCAGCCTTGACCCGCTCCAGAAATTCCGCGGACTCTTCCATAATGGTCAGGTCGGCGGTGTAGGCGGTGTCGAAGACCTCGTCGAAGCCCATGCGGTGCAGCGCCGCTACGACCTTGCCCATGGAGTTCTCGCCCTTGGGCAGACCGAAGGCTTCACCGATGGCCACGCGGACGGCGGGAGCGATCTGGGCGACCACGCGGGTGTTCTTGTCACCCAGCGCCTGCCAGACGTCGGTCATGTTGTGGTGAATGGTCAGGGCGCCGGTGGGGCAGACCACGCGGCACTGTCCGCAGCTGACGCAGTTGGTCATGGCCATCTTGCGGTCGAAGGCGGTGGTCACGGCAGCGTCCGTGCCGCGATGGGCAAAGGCCAGAACGCCGATCCCCTGAAGCTCCGAGCACGCCCGGACACAGCAGCCGCACAAGATGCACTTGTTGGGGTCGCGGACGATGGCGGGAGAGGAAAAGTCTACGGGCTGGATCTCCCGGTGATTTTCAAAGCGGACATTGTTGATGCCCAGCTGGTAGGCCAGCTTCTGCAGCTTGCACCTGCCGTGCTTGTCGCAGGTGGTGCAGTCCCGGCAGTGGGCGGCCAGCAGCAGCTCCACGATGAGCTTGCGGTTCTTGCGCAGACGCTCGGTATGGGTGTAGATCACCATGCCGTCCCGAGGTTCTTCCGAGCAGGAGGCGAAGAAGCGGCCTCTGTCGTCCTCCACCATACACAGCCGGCAGGCGCCGAAAATGGACAGCTCCGGCTGGTAGCACAGGGTCGGGACCTCGAAACCGGCCTTGCGAATGATGGTCAGAACATTCTTCTCGTCGGTAAATTCTACCTTTTTTCCGTTGATTGTAATAGTACCCATGATTGCCCTCCTTACGCTTCGATGTAGATGGCATCAAAGGCGCAGTTTTCCTTACAGGCGCCGCACTTGATACACTTGTTGGAATCAATGGTGTAGGGCTTCTTGACCACGCCGGAGATGGCGTTGACGGGGCAGTTCCGGGCGCACTTGGAGCAGCCCTTGCAGAACGCGGGATTGATGACGTACCGGCGCAGAGCGGTACACTGCTTGGCCCGGCACCGCTTATCCACAATGTGCTCGACGTACTCGTCCCGGAAGGTGGCCAGAGTGGACAGAACCGGCAGCGGGGCGGACTTGCCCAGACCGCACAGCGCCATGCTCTGGATCATCTTCGCCAGTTCTTCCAGCGTATCGATGTCCTCCAACTTGCCCTGACCGTTGACGATCCGCTCCAGAATCTCCAGCATCCGCTTGGTGCCTTCCCGGCAGGGGGTGCACTTGCCGCAGGATTCCCGCTGGGTGAAGCTCATGAAGAACCGGGCGACTTCCACCATGCAGGTGTCCTGCCCCATGACCACCATGCCGCCGGAGCCGATGATGGCGTTGTATTTCTTCACGGAGTCAAAGTCCAGAGGAACGTCCAGATGTTCTTCCGTCAGGCAGCCGCCGGAGGGGCCGCCGATCTGCACGGCCTTGAATTCCGCGCCGTCCTTCAATCCGCCGCCCACGTCGAAGATGATCTGACGCAGGGTCGAACCCATGGGAACTTCGATCAGGCCGGTGTTTTCAATGGCGCCGGTGAGGGAGAAGGTCTTGCAGCCGGGGCTGCTGGGGGTGCCGATGGACTTAAACCAGTCCGCGCCCTGCAGAATGATCTTGGGGACGTTGGCATAGGTTTCCACGTTGTTCAGCACCGTGGGCTTCTCCCACAGACCCTTTTCTACGGTTCTGGGGGGCTTGGTTCTGGGCATGCCGCGGCTGCCCTCGATGGAAGCGGTCAGTGCGGAGCCTTCGCCGCAGACGAACGCGCCTGCGCCCCGGTTGATGTGCATATGGAAGGAGAAGTCGGAGCCGAGGATGTTGTCACCCAGCAGTCCCCGTTCCTCCAGCTGGGCAATGGCGTTGCGCAGCCGTGCCACGGACATGGGGTATTCCGCGCGGACGTAGATGTATCCGTTTTCCGCACGGACGGCGTAAGCGGCAATCATCATGCCCTCGATGAGCTTGAAGGGGTCGCCTTCCATAACGGAGCCGTCCATAAACGCGCCGGGGTCGCCCTCGTCGCCGTTGCAGACCACATAGCGCACGGTCTCCTTCTGACGGGCGACCTGCTTCCACTTCCGTCCGGTGGGGAAGCCGCCGCCGCCGCGGCCGCGCAGACCGGAGCGGTCCACTTCGTCGATGACCTCGTCCCGGGTCATGGCGAACATGGCCTTCTTCAGCGCGTCAAAGCCGCCGGAGGCCAGATACTCGTCCAGAGATTCGGCGTCGAACTTGCCGCAGTTTTCCAGAACGATCCGGGTCTGCTTCGCGATGAAGGGAATTTCATCGGGCTGAACGTAGACCTTTTCGCCCTTCTTGTAGAGCAGGCGCTCGATGACCTCGTCGCCCAGAACGCTCTTTTCCACGATCTCGGCGCAGTCCTCGGGCTGAACCTTTACGTACTGAATGACCTTGTCGCCCTTCTGGATACGCACCAGCGGGCCAAGCTCGCAGAAGCCCTGACAGCCCGTCTTCTTGACGCCGACGACCGTCTCGCCGTCGTGGCCGCCGCAGGGAGAGAACACCAGCTCGATGCCGGGGGTCTCTTTTACCAGATCTTCAAACCGCTCATGGATCTTATGGGAGCCGGTCGCGATACAGCCGGTGCCGGAGCAGACCAGAATCCGGCAGGCATAGCTCTGAATCTCCAGCTGCGCCTGAACGCGGGCCTGATTCAGTTCTTCACAAGTTTTGATCATCAGCCTTTCCCCCTCAATTCCGCAATCAACGCCAACGCTTTCTCCGGTGTCATGGAGGGATGCACCTGCTCATTGACCATCAGGGTAGGCGCCAGACCGCAGGCGCCCAGACAGGACACCGTTTCCACGGTAAAGAGCATATCGTCGGTGGTGTGTTTTTTCTTGCTCAGCCCCAGCTCCTTCCAGAGTGCCTCCAGAACCGGGGTAGAGTGGCGAACGTGGCAGGCAGTGCCATCGCAGACCTTGATGACGTACTTACCCTTTGCCTCAAAGGAGAAGTTCTCATAGAAGGTGGCGACCGAGTACGCCTTGGCTTCGGTGATCCCGATCTGCTTGGCAACATAGCTCAGCAGCTCCGCAGGAAGATAGCGGTACTCCGCCTGAATATCCTGCATAATGGGGATCAGGGACCGTGCATCCCGGACGTAACGGGAAATGATCTCGTCCGTTTTGCGGTAATAGGATACATCCAGCATGTTTCTTTACCTCCTTGCGCGTTTACGCGCGAATTTGGGAGTATGGCTTACTAAGATCTAGTATATCATAAATCCACAATTTTTCCATGAGCTAAATTCCCCATATTTGTTCATATTTGTTCACATCTTTTGTAAAACACCACATATTCATGCTGAAATTCAATTAGGGTCTATCTGAAAACCGGGAATATGACCAACAGCGAGGGATTTTTCGC
>OGCQ01000267.1_pt1 | contig 96029 bp, 96 predicted proteins | sample 1570161 | NCBI WGS metagenome assembly OGCQ01 (sample SAMEA4384402, study PRJEB24528) | human gut metagenome | reverse complement strand
CCTTTGTGTCTGGAACTTCACCGATGTGCCGCGTACCATCGGCCTCCCGCACCAGACCCATGCGGGTGCCATCCGTCCGATAGAGCGTTTCATACGGCGTCCAGTTCCAAGTCTTTACATTGTCATATTCTGCATCACTCTGGTCAATGCCCGGTGTTACCACTGTTTGCGCCTGAGGCTCGGAGACTTCATGTCTTAAAAATCGAAAAGCACCGGTAAGAAAGTACAAGCATCTGTTCAAAGCTAACTTCTCGTTGCGGCTCAAAATTACTTTGCGATGTACCCTGAATGACACCAAGAGAAGCTAACGCATGAACCGACTCTTTGGCCCAGTTTGATATCTTCTCATCATCTTCAAATTGAATTGTGCCTTGCACTTGAGTTAATACACTTGTATTTCGTTCCTGCTCCACATACTTTATTGTTCGATAAAGCATAGCTGCATACTGCTCACGGGTCACCATATCTTTTTCATGAAATTCTCCGTCTTTTTGGCCGTTCACAATACCAGCTGTATATGCTTTATCCACTATGTTTTTGAAAAAGGAATTGGACATATCCGAGAAAACACCCGATGCAGCATTTTCAATCTCATGTCCTAGAAGAGTCTCTGCCAACAGCACCGCATACCATGCCGCCTGTCCACGGGAAGCAGCGCAACGCAAATCGTCATGCATCTCACCACCTGGAAAAAGGTCATTCGCCTCAGCAAGATAGGCCTCTTCTTTTGCCCAGTCGCTTAGAATTGGATATGCGTTTGCATTTACTGGAATTACACATATACTGCAGATTACAATACATGAGATTAACGCAAGTAACTTTTTCATTAGATTTCCTCCATGCAGAATTACGCAACATATCGGTCTGGTGCTTTTTCGCCTAGCAGCTCATCCCAAAAATACATCCATAGTGCGTAATAGTCAGCATCGTCCCCAAATCCCAGCACCTCACTACGAAAATCCTCAAGCTTTTGATTTTCTCCTTCGTACGAAGAAATCAGTGCTGTGTTCATTTCAGCATTGGACGCATCATCATAATAATACGAAATTTTGTTGGAAGCCCAGCATCCGGCTGGGCTTCGCGCCATCGCTTTAATCACTTCATAACTTTTGCACAGAATCTGCATATAATAGCTGCAAATTGAGCACGAGTAGCATATCCTTGTGGAGAAAGGGTCGTTGATGAGGTGCCATTGATAATACTATAGCCGTAAGCCCATTGCATAGGGGCGATTGCGAACTCAGAGATATCAGAAGCGTCGTCAAATGAAAACATATTCATAGTTTTCCCTGTGCTCATTTCATATCCGGCATATTTAGCATATCGCCACAAGATAACAGCTATTTGTTCTCGGGTAACTGGATCATTCGGGCCAAACTTTCCGTTGTTATAACCATTTATGATACCCTCATGTGTTGCCCAGTGAACTGCGTCAGAATACCAGCTATTACTCACATCAGGAAATGGTAGAACCTCCGAACTATCTGGAAGATTTTTCTCCCCATCTAGCCTATATAGAATAGTAATTATTTGCCCCCTGCTAATAGTAGTATCTGGACTAAACGTATCATTCGAGGTTCCTTTTATAAGTCCGCCGAAAAAACTATGCAGAACATCATCATAAAACCAATCACTTTCAGCAATATCGGCAAACGGATTTGCTTGATTCTGCAAGTATTCAACATCTGTTGAATAAAATTGAAGTAACGCATTCCTTAAGTTATTATCCGTTTCCTCCATATAGTTGCCGTAAAAATAGCGATTCAAAAAAGACAAATCCGAGAGCGTTATTCCTTTCTTTGCAGCAAAATCCATTGCCTCGGTACTTAAACCTTTCTTGAAGTTCTGCAAAGCGTTACTTTGCTGCCACGCGGTGTACTCCGCAACAGTCATCGTATTTGAATCAATTCCACTCAATTCTGGATTGTTTTCTGTTACAGCAGCCATACCAGCTGAAGCTAATGATTGAGTTCCATTGATAACAGCATATTCCCCGTATGTAAGTTTTTCTGGATTCTTGATTCCGAGACGTTTCATTTCGGACATTAGCGTATTAGGGTATTCAGTTAACGGCGTTTCAACAAAAACTCGGCTCATGTCCAAATGAGGCTCACCAATACCCATAGAAGTTGGCAATAAAATTGCATCGAGAAGTTTTTTAGAGAATGAACCATCGCAGTTTTCATACAATGCGGTCATAATTTCCTGTGCAAAGAAAAGTGCTCCATTGAATATTGATGGAACTTTTACGTTTCCTGCGCAGAGAAATTGATCATAAAAGTCTTTCGGTACATACCATTTTCCGCCTTGTCGGATCGGCTTGCTTTTCATTGCTCCAATAATATATGTGTCTCTATAGATATATGGAGTATTGATTGACAAATAAATTTGTAGACCATCCTCAACAAAGGTCACAGCATCAGTATCCGTTTTAATTAAAATATCGGAGTTTTTCTCCAAATCATCCACACAGAAATATCCGCTATCAGATGCTTTCTGAGAAAAGCCATCTGTCACATCCGCTGCAATCGCCGTTGCAATAAAGCTTGGCAATAAAATACAAATCGCCAATACAATCGCGAAGCTCTTCCTTACCATAGTATTCATTTTACCCAAGCTCCCCAATATAATCTTGCAATCTATACTTTTTCTGTCGCTTACATCGATGACGTAAAACAACACGCGGAAATTATTGAACCATAGTACTGCGGATGCAAATGTACCTAGCAGCACAAGCGTAGGTCTGGCAGTCAGTTCATCTGGTAGTTCGTCTGCCCATCCCAGTGTGTAGTAAAGCGTGATGGCAAGAAGAATATGTACGAGAATTGCGGTTAAAAATGTGCGGACGATTTTGTTTTTCATATATTTCCAGCATCCAAATGTTTAATTGTAGAACTTTTCCACAATCTTGGTTACAACGCCGTCCTGTATGGTCATCGTATAAGGTTGGATGAGCAGTCTTTCGTTGGTCTGAACAGCCGAAACAAATTCCTGCCATGTTTCAAACGTATACAGCCGGTCTTCTCCCGCACCGTATTCCTGAGAGATGTCGTAAATCGTGACGGGTGTGCCTGGGTCTACATCGTAGGTGTAAATTTCGCCGGAGTCTTTTCGATAATATCCGTATTGATATTCCTCCGGTGGGATGTTCAGGCCTTTGAGTGTTTGCAGATCTTCCTCAAGATATGAGTTTAGAAGGACAATGTGTTCGACCGTAATAGAATGATCGCGTACCTGTTGGATAATCACGGTCTGGAGGATAGGTTCTTCCGTCTCAGCCTTTGTACTGCTCTCAGAGCCGTGACCGGTATGCTCTGTAATTTGCGTGTCCTCATGTGCTTTGGAAACCGACGAATCTGTGCTTTCACGCGTGGCAGAACACCCGACGCCCATAAAGCTCATCAAAAAGCACAGGAACGCAAGACATACAAGTGATTTCTTTTTCAAAATACGTACCTCCTTAACGGGTTAATTATACATATAGAAGTTTGCAGGAACGCTGGTTGAATAGACAACGTTCTCCGCTGGCTGCGAATGAGCTGTATACTTAATTGTATGTGTATCTCCGTAGGTTACCAGTGCAACATGGGAGATATTTACCATCTGATTTGGGCGGGTCAATCCCTTCATTTCCAAGGCTTCCGGGCCGTTTCCGCTCAAATGGCCGTGGTCTTTTGCCCACTCCGTTCCAGCAGCTCTCTCGTCTTCCGCTTTGGCAAAACGGAGCGAGCCAATGGAAAAGGGAGGCTGCATAGTATAAAGCACAACAAAGAGTACGTTACCTCAACAGTATTCCAGTTGCTATAGTCAGGCAACGCTTAGAGCCTCCAGGCAGGCGTTCAAGTTATCCCAAGAAAAAACGTCCTCCGCAATGTGGACCCGCGTCCAGGAGGGGGTGATTTCCTCCACCTCCGATATACCGCCTATGCCCCGGGCCCAGGAATAGAAATATGTGTTATGGGGCGACATGAGGACCCGAGCCGCTGTGCCGTCCGGGTAGAGGAAGAGGGTCTGCTCCCGAACGATCCGGCTGCTGTCTTCATAGGGGGTCCCCGTGGTATCCAGATACTCCGTCAGACGGAGACATTCCTCCCCCGGCGTCCAGTCCCAGTCCGCCACGGCGAAGTCCAGCGGAGCCATCTTTCCCGTATCCGCTTCTCTGAACAGGGTGCGGAACAGGAGCAGGGCCTGCTCCCGGTCCAGGTCCGCGTGGAAGCCCTCGCCCTGTATGCAGAGCCGATAGTGCTCTGCCGGCGGAGTGGGGAAGATGTCCTCCCACTGGTCGGCCAGCTTCTCGGGGATCATACTTTCTTGACGCCGCTCCAGCTGGATTGAAACCAACAAGTCTTCATAGGGATATGGGCCCACATCACTTGGAATGCTGGCGTATTTGTAGGTGATAGCGCTCAGCCGCAGATAGTCCACCGCCCCGTAGGCCACCTCGAGAGAGTCATCCTCTCTCTGCCGGGTCAGCGTACCGTCCGGGAAGACGTGATAGACCAACTGAATGTCTCCATCCGTTATGAACAGGCGGAGGTTTCCGGAGGCGTATGCAAGCTCCTCCTCCGGGGCTTGGAACACCGCCGCCTCCAGCCGCTCCAGCAGATAAGTCCGGTCCGCCTGGTCATCGATGGGGATGCAGGTATGAGGGGCCTCAGCGCCGGTGGCCCACTCGCGACTGATAGTCAGCGTGGGACCGCCTTTCTCTGCCTGCGTGCTGGAGAGGTCGTAGGTATCCGTGGCCTCCGTCCCATCGGCATAGGCGTACCATATGGTTACCCGGCGGCTTCCGTCGTCCTCCAGGGGAGCATACTCCCCACAGTCCACCTCCAGCATCTCCCCGGCAGGCGGGAAGGATGGGAGCGGCTCTTCAAATGCTCCAGGGACAGACGGGGTCGTCACATCTACAGCAGGCGAAACCTCCTCGCCTGCTGTCATCGCCGGTTGCCCACAAGCAGAAAGCGTCAGGGCCAGACAGAACAGAAGAAGCAGCGTTTTTTTCATTTTGTCACCCCGCTGACCACCATGGTGGGATTTTTATATCCGCAGCATTTACAATAATAGTAGTTTCCGGACAAGATATACTGATGAGATAATCTGTAATACTTGACATTGGTCAGATAATGAGTCGTTCCATGTTCCGCGTCAGTATAATATGGGCAGTCCGACAAAATGTGTGAATAAACGCCATAGTACCCCCACTTTGAGGCCACTACAATTTGATTCACCCCAGTTCCCGCACTTACTGAGGTTATGATAGCGGAATGCTTAGCTCTTAAAGAATCGAAATCTTCAGGGTCCGTGTAAGTAACAATGTCCCCCACTTGAGGAGAATAGACCTGGGTTGCACAGGAAGGTGTTGCGTGGGTAAAACCAGAATGGTAGTCAAACCAAAGCTGCGGGGATTGAGAGTTGATATCCCCATGCAAATACCACGCATATGAATGGCAGTTATACCTATACGATGACAGAGATAGTAAAATTGCGCTGGTATAGCTGGACGCGTTGGCGTATGTGTCAGGGGTTGAATTCCCCGTATATAACAAAGCATCAATTGTTTTTCCCCCTGGCAATGTTAGAGTGTAAGAAACGTAATCACTGGTATTGCTATAGGTAACGGGAAATCCATGTTGAATCAAAAGATAGTTATACCAGAACACCATCAAATTTTTCAAGAATTCATCGTCTTCTTGAGAGATTAGGACAGCCAGAGAGGCCACGGTTTGTGGCTCGCCGCACAAATCTGCAAAATCCGGGTCTTGCCGACCAATAATGCGGACGGCATCTTCCATGGAGTACAGGCCAAGATCATAAATATCGCCACTGTCAACAAACGCCTTGGTCTTTTGATAATTCTCCGTCCTCATTATATCTTCCTCATGGGCATATACCTCGGCGCTGAAGGACATTGAAAGGAGCATTGTAAAACATAGGATGAGCGCACTGAGCTTTTTCATTTTCATTGTTGTCTCTCCTCAAAGCTTCCGGTATTGCTGCATATTATTCTATCACAGAAGAATTCTTTTTCCAATGAAATTCACGTTAATTCAGTCGATACAATGTTTTTCTACTGATAGCAGACTTTATATACTGCTATTAAATGATGTCGTAAAAATAATGTTGTAATTACGTTTGATGATCTCAATGCACTTAAGATGGTGCATACGTAGCATCGGCCTGTAGGACTTGCTCCTTTACGGGCAAGTGCCAGTAGTAGACTCTCGGAAAGAGCTACTACCAATCGTTCCATGCGCAATCAGAGTATATGTTGTTCCGCTGACTGCTGCATGGCTGCCAGAAACGTTTAGGTAGTTCGTCCCAGAATCGCTCCAGCTGTCGACCATTTCACTGCCATTCCACAGTTCAAGTGTGACATCCAGTTTTCCGGCTTCGACCACAGTTACACTGCAATTTGCCGTTTTCCCGCTGAACGAAAGTTTTGGTTTGATTTGCGAAGCACGTTCGGTTGCCATGGCATTTACACATAGTCCAGAAATCATAATCATTACGAGCAATAGAACGACCATACGCTTTTTCATATTACAAAACACCTCCTTCCTTCGCCTTATCTATTAGAACGCAGAAAGGAGGTGTTTTTGGACAGGGTTTGCAAGAAAAACTTTAATTTGGAGATTGTGACAACTCTATGTTCTCCGCAATGTGCAACATGACGGATTTTTCAAGAGTTGAATCGATTGAGAACATGAGCCCATTCTGCTCATCGATCCATACCAGATTGCTGATACCGGAATTCCCATTAGCAGGTACAAACAAGGCAGTAAATTGATTTATATGGACTTCTTCGTAGTCAGAATGATCTCCGATCAACGATAGGACCGTACCACTGCGATATACGTCAACTTCAATGACAATGAAGTCTGAACCGGAAACGTAATACCAACTGGATCGCAGATCATCCTTGTGGCGCTCCTGTTCATCAAAGCTGTCTGGCAGCCATGTCGGAGTATAGTCTGGCAACGTCTGCTGCGGCGTGGGATTCAGGAAGCGATATACGATGCTGTTCTGTGAAATGCTTCTAAACCACGCAATTGTTGCAGCACGGGCCTCCGCATCAACCGTAAGCCAGCCGATTCCGGTAAGGAGCAGCGCCAGAAACACAGCGGCAACGCGCTGCAGTGTCCGATAAAAAACGGGGTGGCGTTCACGGCGGCACAGACGGCTCATTTTGCATGTAAAGGACTTGCTTGGGACGTAAGGCGGCTGTTGCTTGCTGCCCTGTGTCAGCGCCTCCGCCAGCGCAAGACTGGCTTCTTTCGCAGCGGCCCGCAGCGCATCATCCGTGATCATAGGCTTTCGCCTCCCTCCTGATAAATTTCCTTCAGCTTTGCTTTTGCCCGTTGAAGGAGCTTACTTGTGTTTGCAAGAGAAAGGTGCATGATCCCGGCGATTTCTTTTGTGCTGTATCCATGATAGAACTTCAGGAGAATGCACTGACGATAAGCAGCCGGCAGTGCCAGAATTGCCTTTGCTAGCGCGTTGTCTCCACTGTATTCCACAGAAACGCCATTGATTGATTCATCCAGCGGCACAGATGGGTGCCGCCGCTCTGCCCGGAGCATATCGATTGCTTTTCTCTCAACTATTGTAACGATGTAGGCGCGCGTTTTTGGACAGTCCGGGTCAGAAATTTTTGAAATATTTTCTGCAATGCTCAAAAAGGCGTGATGAACCGCATCTTCGGCGTCCTGTGGGCGTTTTAGAATCTGAAAAGCAGTATAGAACATCAACTGCTTGTACTGCTCATAAAGCCGCTCAAATTTCGAGCGATCTTCTGCGGTGTCAATAAGCTGCAGGTAAACAATCATGTTTCGACGACCCTCCCCATGATGGATCTATTATAGCATAAGATTCCTACGATGGGGAGAGTAGATTATGGGACGCTTGCCCTTATAAAGCGGTGTAAATCAGACAATTTCAGGGCTTGGAGCGCCATCTTTCAAGTGTGAAATTTCGGCGGTGTCCGGGTGGATCATGGTGACGGGGATGCTACGATTTTGCGCACTGAGGATCGCTGCCCCAACGCTGCCGGTCAGGTGCGATTGTATATCACAAACCGCCAGTAGAAGATCTGCGTGTTCTATAAGTTGCGTTGGAAGCTGCCGACAGAGCTGAAAATCTCCCATACCATCGCAGATGCAGATGGCATGGGAGACTAATCACGCCAATAGCACTGACACACTTCCATTTTGGACGTGTGTCAACGGGAATGTTTTGGTTTGCCTGCTTCACTTTTAGGCTTTTCTTCTCAGCATGGCTTTTGTTTTCAGAAGCGCCGCGCGGAAGGTTTTCTGTGCTTCGCGTTCAGTGGGAAAGACTGGGAGCAGGAAGTCCAGTGCCGCTTGAATCCGACCCAAATCGTCCTGCGTCAAATGACCATCCATCAAGTGCTGGTACACCTGTCGGTATGCCAGACGCACGGAGTCAGAAACACTTGCTCTTGAGAAATATTCTGTGATCAGGCCGCCAATAAGCGCGGATTCCTCAATAGAATACTGCATACCTGCCGCCCTCCTTTCGCGCACCCGCATATCATAGCATATTGTAGACGGACAGGCAAGTTAAGACATTCGTTCTCCTGAAATATCCGCAAGTTTATATCCATCTGCCGCTGCGCTACAATAAAGCTGTATTCCAGGTCAGAGCAGATCAAGGGCGGAGCTATTTCAGGGCGGAGGTGAAAACTTGGGGACAGGTATGCCCCCGGTTCCGCGCGCAGGACATGGAATGAAAGAATGGACTCATAAGACCGTAATTGCCGTTTGGCAGTTGCGGTCTTTTTGCGTCCGGACACAAAAAGAAAGGAGACACAGCATGACAGACACAGAAAACGTATTTGACGGCTTTGCCTTACTGGGCGATGATGAGGAGTTTGACGTAGATAAGATCTTCGGCAGCGGTTCGGATGAACCCGCACCGCCTCCTCCCGCGCCAACGTTGGCAGAAGAAGTCAAGTCTCAGCCTGAGCCGGAACAGGTTCAGACGGAGACGGCAGAATCACAGCCCGAGCCGGAACAGACGTTCCCCGCAAAAACGCAGGACGCACCGGCAGAAGAAAAACAGCCTCTGGACCTCTTTTCGGCGTTTACAAGCGCGGAAAGCGACCCCATCCCAGAAGCAGCCCCGGTCAAAAGCATTGTGCCAAGACCCCAAACACAACTGTCGCTCTTTGACAAGCCGCCTGTTTTTCAGTACGGTGGCGCCAGAGAGCAGATCACAGATCCCGACATGACCTTCGAGGCCCTGCGTATCCAGAAAGCGGATGATTTCCCCGAATTGGAGGATGCGTCGGCTGTCACTTGGCAGGTACGGTACGGAGATGTTACGAAGACCGTTCCTACGCCAAAGACAGACACCATCGCGGCCATGAAAGCGGAGATCGAGAAGTCAAAAGCGTTCCTGGACAGCCTGAAAAAAGGAAAGGTCAAGGACCCGGAGTGCGTCGTAAAGCCACAGATTCGGATGCAGAAGAAGGGCATTGCGGACTACAAGGGCGTCTTCCCGACGCTGCAGGCTGCACGCGCGTCCAACAAGGTCATCTGCCTCATCCCCTCGCGGGACGGGCAGACGTATGAGATGCGCCGGAGCGAGCTCGGCGAGTTTATCGCGCCCAAGCACAAGATCACGGAGTTTTCAGAGGTAAGAGCCGGCTTTCGCCCGGCTCTTCCTCGCATTCCGCAGGAGCTGCTGCGCGCCATCATCGGCTTTTTCAGAAGTCAGATGGAATCGGGCGCGGAGTTTGAAGCCCTTGTCCGTATCTACTGGGATCGGAAGGAGCAGAAATTCATTCCGTTCGTGCCGAAGCAGCGCGTCACCAAGGATCGTGTCACGGTCCGGCTGACGGACGAAGATCTTCCAGACGATACGCGGTATCTGTACTACGCGGATATTCACTCCCACAACAGCATGAAGGCGGTCTTTTCTGCCATCGACGATCAGGACGAGCGCGGTACGCGGCTGTATCTCGTGATCGGCCGTCTGGATCGCTTCTTCCCGGAGATCTCCGCCCGCATTTCCTGCGGCGGCAGCTTTGTCCCCATCGAGCCCAGCTTGGTGCTTGAAGGAGTGGACAGCGGCTTTCCCGCGGAATGGAGCGGCAAGGTCGTCCATCAGCTTCCCGAACTCCCGGAAGCGCCGTCCGCACATTTCGCGGGCGTGCGCTCGTTTCTGGGCGGATTGCTTGGAGGTGCGGGATGAAGTTTTCAGAGAACCGGCCCGTGAAGATCGTCATGCTGGGAGCCGGAGGCACCGGCGGACATATCGCGCCGCATCTGTACCGGCTTTTGTACGCGCTGGACCGGCCCGTCCGCTTTATCATCTGTGACGGCGATATCGTGGAGGAAAAGAATCTCGTTCGCCAGAATTTCACACCGGCTGACCTTGGAGAAAACAAGGCAAAGGTGCTGGCCGAGCGGTATTCGTCCGTGTTCGGGATGGAAACAGAGTATGTGCCGGAGTTTATCGAGTCCGGCGAGCGGCTTTTTTCCATGCTGCAAGCGCGGACGTTCCCGACCGGGCCGTACTGGCATTCTCCAACCGTCAAAGAGCTGGTGATCCTCATCGGCGCGGTGGACAACAATAAGAGTCGAAAACTCTGCCACGAGGTCTTTTACAAGCTGGATGACCTTATCTACATCGACAGCGGCAACGGGATGCACACCGGGCAGATCGTCTGCGGCATCCGCAGCGGCGGGCGCACGTTTTACCGGCCCGTCGGCGCGGCATTTCCGGAGGTTTTGCAGGACACAGACAAATTCCCGACGGAGCTGAGCTGCGCCGAGGCGTCTGTTTCCGCGCCGCAGAGCATCGCCGCCAACATCACGGCGGCTACCGCCGTCGTGGACATGATCTACAACATCCTGACCGTCGGAGAAACGCGTGTGCGGCAGATCACGTTTGCAACGGGTTCTGTCAATATGCGCGCAACCTTACAGAAAACAAGGAGGAAAGCAGCATGAGAAGTTCCGTAGACGCAGCAGCCTTTTATAAAGCGATGACAGCATTGATGGACATTCCGGCAAAAAGTCCGGTCAAAGTCCTGCAGGAGATCAAGGTGGAATTTACAGCGGATCACTGTACGCTCTCTGCAACGGACTTTGGTACATGGCTGTCCGTGACGATCCCCGCAAGCGGCGACGACTTTGCGTTCGTGTTTTGGAACAGTGCCGGTGTCCAGAAGGTGTGCCGTTACTTTACGGGCCAACTGGAACTGGAGCTGTCCGGCCAAAGGAAATCACAGATCATAACCATGCGCTGCGGAGACAAGGGTGGCAAGTTCCCGGTTTATGAAGCTGAGGAATGCCCCACATGGCCGGAGTTTGAATCCAAGCAAAGCTATACGGCAAACGCGGCAAACATTCTCAAATGCGTCAAGCAGGTAAAGTATGCCGTCAATCTGCGCAGCACCAGACCGGAATATCAGGGTGTTCTGTTCCAGAACAAGCATATCTGGGCGGTGGAAGGTCATCGCGCGGCCTGCTGTGATAATGGCGGACTGCGTGTTGAAAAGCCGTTTACAGTCGCTGTTCCGGCACTGGAACATCTCAAAGTGTTTGGAAATACGGATATTCAGATCGACGTAAACGAGAGATGTGTCACGTTCCGAAATGAATGGATCCGATTGACGGCGCACTGCGTTCCGAATGCCACACCTCTTATTTATGAGAACATCGTTCCGCAGAAGTGGAATGAGGAATTCTGCTTCCATCGGAAGGACTTTGTGCAGGCCCTCAAATATCTGCTGGCCTGCGTCGGAAAGACAGATAAGCCCTATGTCCGGTTTGATAACGGAGCCTTGACTCTGCGTACAAAGGAATGTCTTTACAAAGCGGCGGTTTCCATCAGCGCAGAAAGCAGCATCATCTTTGGCTTTGACGCAAGATTCATGCTGGATGCACTCACGCAGTTTGAAAAGCAGGACCTAGTGACGATGCGGCTGACCAGCTCGCTGGGCGCAATTTCGCTTGCGGCAGGCAGCAGCTCCGCCATCGTCCTCCCGGTACGGCTCAGAGAAGAACAGAAGGCAGCGTAAAAAAGAAAGGAAGTTTGAACATGAAAACAGTCTATATCCCTGCCGGTGCGACCTACAACTATGAAACGCTCGTCACGGACGACGTGATCGTCCACGGGCATCTGCACGTCATGAACGGTCTGAAAGCGAAACACATTTCCGGAAGAGGTTTCATTACTGCCGGTGAGGTTTCCGCAGACATCGTGGGCGTGACCGAACTGGAATGCGGCACAGTCATCTGCCGGAGGCTGCTGGCGCAGCGCGTCAGCTGTGGCGAGGCCATGATCTCGGAAAGCGCCGCCGTTTCCCGGTTTTTCTCCGCCAACCATGTCAAGGCTCCCAGCCTGACCGTGGCGGTCAGCGAGATCGGTGAGGTAGACGCTGATGAGATCGTGCATCTGACGCCGAAGCCGCGCGGTATGCTCTTGACATTGCTTCTTTCAAATCTTCGTACATTCTGGCTGCGCCTGACGGCAAGCCGACCGCAGGGCAGGTTTGAGAAGCCGCGCACGGAATCGGAAGAACCGTCTGACACACCGGAAGATGCTGAAACAAAGGCAAACATCGCAAAAATTGTGCAGGAGGTGCTTGCACAGCAGGCGGCGGAAAAAGCCGCCTGCGAGAACGATGCAAATGATGCGGACGACTTTGAGCTTCAGCGCATGATCGGCACGTTCAAGCTGCTGCGAAGCAAAGGCTACACACTGCGCATTCTCCCCGGCACGCCGGAGGAAAACGCACCGGTCTTTGACTTTGCGGCTGAGAGCATCCAGCCCGCGGCGTGAGGAACGGCAACATGGAACAGGAATTGCAGAAGGAACCCAAACGTTCCTTTTATGCATTGGAACAGCTTCGGCAGACGGCAGAAGCCATTCTGCGCGGCAGCCAGCGCCTTCTGAAATGCCGCGCCGGTGTGGAGAAATACCGCACGGCGCAGCCGCAGCGCGCGTATGCGTACTATCTGGAATTGCAGAAAACGCGGGACGCGCTTCTTGCGGCGCTCGGCGATGCACAGCGGAATCTTCTGGAATTGGAGGAATCTGCGCTTGCCCAAAAAGCCGGGCAGCTTCAAACGGGTCTGCACCGCTTTGATCTCATGTCCAGAGCGTACAAGCCTGTGTATGAAGTCCTGACCGGCTTTGCAAAAGCACTTCCGCAAACGGATACCGTCAACGCGGCGGTGATCGGACGGCTGATGAATCATGTCCGCATGGGCTACTATCCGACAGACCCGGAAAATATCACGCACATCCTGCGCGGGATCGCGTTTCCGGAGGGCGTGACGACGAATCTGCTCGACCCGTGCTGCGGCTGCGGCAAGGCGCTTCGGCAGCTTGCCGACGGCAACAACTGCTACACCTACGGCATGGAGCTGGACGAACACCGCGCAGAAGAAGCGCAGACAAGACTTCACCGCGTCGGCTTCGGAAGCTTCTTTCACAGCCAGATCAGCCGCGAGGCGTTTCATGTGCTGTTTCTGAACCCACCGTATCTGTCCGTTCTGACCGAGGGCGGCAGCCGGGTACGCAGCGAAAAGCAGTTTCTGGTGCAGAGCATCCGTACACTCATGCTGGGCGGTCTGCTCGTCTACATCGTGCCGTACTATCGCCTGACGCCGGACATCTGTAAAATCCTCGCGGAGAACTTTTCCGACCTTTCCGTCTGGAAATTTACAAGCGGCGAGTTTGCCAGATTCCATCAGGCGGTCGTGCTGGGGCTTCGCAGAAAACCCACAGAGGATGACGAAACAGCCGACCGGCTGGGTGCGCAGACGCTGACCCCGGAGATGATCCCGTGTGTCACGGAGCTGGACGAACACCGCTATGCGCTGCCCGCCGTTACAAAGACTGTCGAGGTCTTTCGCGGCGAACGGTTCAATGAGAAGGAGCTGGAACGCCAGCTGACGCGCTCCGGCAGCTTTACACGGCTGCTGCATGCAAAAAGCGCGCTGGACAGCACGGAAAAGCATCCGCTTCTGCCCCTTTCCATTGGGCAGATCGGTCTCATCGGCGGCTCCGGGATGATCAACGGGCTGATTGAATGCGATACTCCGCACATCATCAAGGGGCGTATCGCGAAGGTAAAAAACGTGGAACACGAGGAACAGTTTGATCAGCGCGGAAACCATACCGGCACGCAGGTGCATGAGGTCATCAGCAACAAGATGATCTTCAATGTCCTGACACCGAACGGATTTCTGGCGTTGAGCTAGGAGGAATTATGTTAACTACAAATCTTGCAATCGTTGCACCCGTCACAGAAGCAGATGACCGGGCGGCACGTGAAACCGTCTGGCAGCAGGTCACGGAGCGGATCGTCCCGCAGATGGGAAAGCTCTGCACGCGCTTCGAACCGTCCGGCAGCGCTTGGGGACAGAAAGTATCCAGTCCATACAGCGTCATCCTGGGCAGAAACGAACCGGCGCTGTTCCTGTACTTCTACGCATCTGCGAAGCATCAGTTGGATGAGCGCGCAAAGGCGCATCTGGACGGCTTCATGGAGCATCTGGAGATCGGGAACGAGCGGACCGTCGGCGATACAAAGATGTGCACCGCCTATCTCAAGGGAGACACCGCCGAAGCGCGTTCCCACATGGAGTGGCACATCGCCAGCATGTTTGGAGAGCTGATGCCGGACTGCGGGATCTATTTCCTGCGCGAAGGCCGGTCGTATATGACAGAGGATGAGCACAAAAAGATCCTCTGCAATATGAAGGACTATGCCATCTGCGTGATGAAGCTGGTATGGGAGAGCAAACATGATTCAAACTGATCTAACCGCGCTGATGACGCTCCTTTGCGGGGCAAAAGAACGCGAGAAAAAGAATCAGACGGATTCTACGGAGCGCTTAAACCCCTACCTTGTGTATCGTGTGGTTCTCCCGTTCTTGACCGGTCAAGACATCTTTCTGGAGGATATTTGCTATGAGGAATTTGAATTGGAAGATATATGGCCTGTTGCTGATTTCTTTTATTACAACTGGCCAGGCAGCTACTATAGCTGCGTTCTTGCAGACGGCGCTGCATCACTTCCGGCGCAGGCACAAAAAATGAAACAGTTTTGCTAAGGAGAAGTTATGGAGCTTACGCTTATCTTTTATGCGATCCAAATCGCAAAATCCTTTTATGATCACGGACGGTTTGATGTGTTCAAAAAGGCGTTTCCCCAGCATATTTTGCGGGAAGATTCCTTCTATGAGCTTCAGGAACTGGCTCTGGATATCGTCTCCGAATTTCATTGTTTCAACCAGAAGCTGGACTATGAATATGATATATCCTCCTATTATCATTATTTTTCGTCTGAAAACATGACCGCTTATATCCGCCTTTGCAGACAATATGAATCGCTGCTTCACATGAAACCCGAAGAAAACCCATTTTGGCGTGAGGCCAGCACGTGCATCAAAAATGCTTTATGGCTGGATTCCTACTGCTATGATTGGGCATTGAAAGAGAAAACCGGGAAAAAGTTTTCCAGCGGCATTGTTTTCGCATATGATGACGAATTTTGTGATTATGTCCAATTGATCGATGGTCTGCTTGACATTTTCACATTTTTTGATAAGAGGCTATGCGGGATGGAAAAAGCGGTTGAAGCAGCACAGCGCAATGCGCGGTGTACGGAACGGAGGGCTGCGTGATGGACAGAACACAAAAACTGGTTATTGAGATCGATCCCCAGCGGGCAACAGTGGTATTGAAGCAGGAAATCCTTGGTGTGATCAGCAGAAAGGAAATTTGCCCGGAGGATCTGTTTCAGGCAATCATCCACGCAACAAACCGCAATTCGTTCATTTCAAGCGGTCTGCTTCCGAAGGGGTGCTTTTCCGTCGAGATCTGTGAGAGCGGCGCAAAACGGTACTGCCTGCTCTGCCAGCAGCGTTATGCGGACATCACCTACCATAATACGCTTTATGAAAGATTTCCGCTGCCGAAGCTCGTCTTTGGGTTTCAGATCTCTGAACTGGGCAAGGTCAGTGATTGCCGGGTAGGTGTCGTTGCGGATGAAGATCTGAAAAGCAGCACAGAAATGTTCTGCTACCCATTTTCCAACGTAACACAGAGCAATTTTCATCTCTGCACCGGAAACAACGTGCTACCGGTCTATAAGACAACGGGCAGCATCTCCAACCTGCCGGGATATTTGCTTCGGTTGCCGAACAATGACGATAATTTTGACGTCAGGGATAACAAGCTGAAATTGGAGTACCGTGATCTTCTGGAGCACCTGAAGGACAAAGACCCGTCGTACTATTATTCCGATGTGCTGATCCCAAACGGAAAGACCTTGAAAGACTTTATTGGAGGGTAACGTATGACAAAAGACGCAAAGACCATCCGGGAAGAACTGGCCCGGCCATTTGCGCCGGAGGACTTGGAATGGCGCATTCAGGTGACGTCGAAAGACAAGACCAGCGGCCTTGCCATTCCGTATGTCACAAACCGCGCCATTCAGGACCGTCTGGATGAAGTCGTGGGGCCGGAGAACTGGTACAACGACTACAGGCCGTGGCATGGGAACGGGAAGAAGGACGCGCAGATCTGCGGCATTTCCATCTATTTTGAGGGCAAAGGCTTCATTACAAAGTGGGACGGCGCGGAGGATTCTGACATTGAACCCATTAAGGGCGGCTTGTCGGACTCCATGAAACGCGCCGCCGTGCAATGGGGCATTGGACGTGTCCTCTACAAGATGACAAAGCCGCTCTGGGTCAAGATCGAGCAGAAGGGCAACTCCTATGTGATCTGCGATACCGAGCGGCCGAAGCTGAACGCCGCGTATCTGGAATTACTGGACAAGCTGCATCAGCTTCCCACATCTCCGGGTGCAGCACAGGCGCAGCTCAGCTACAAGCGCGACGGACACGCTGGACAGCAGGCGCAGAATACAGCGCCGACGGCAATGCCGCAGACGCAGCAGCAAGCGCCGCAGCAACCATCGCAGCAGCCGCAGCAAGTACAGCAGCCGCTCCCGTTTACGACGCGGCAGGTCTGCCAGTACGTTGTGCTGTCGGTAAGCAATCAGCAGGATATGTCCGGCCAGCCGTTGGTCTGCGCCGTTCTGCAAAACGCAGAGGGCAAGCAGGCCAAGGTCTACGCACAGGGCAATCATCCCATGCTCACGCCCGGCGCGCAGCTCTATGACGCGCAGATCACGATGCGGAAACAGGGAAACGTCGCATTTTATACGCTGGACGGCTATCAGGTCGTGCAGCAGGCAGCGTAAGGAGGACGAATGGAAAAAATCAAAGGCTTTCAGATCAGCAGCATGATTATCTCCGGCTTCAAATGCTATGAAGAACCAACGGAGATCACGTTTGGCAATACTACCGTTGTGACCGGCGGCAACGGCCGCGGCAAATCCAGTCTGGCGGACGCCATCGCATTTGCCATCACAGGACTTCCCTTTTTCGGGGAGCGCGGCATTGACCGGCTGCACAACGAGACGAATCCGGACCTGCAGATCACGATGCGCTTTACGGATGATACCGGAAAAGCACACGAGCTGACCCGCAGCCGGCAGAAGGATCGCATGAGCATCACCTACGACGGCTACGCCATCCGGCAGACGGATCTCAACGAGATGTTCGGTGAACGGGCTGTGTTTCTCTCCATTTTCAATCCCCTGTACTTCATTGAAGAACTCGGTGAGGATGGAAAAAAGCTGCTGGAGCGGTATTTGCCGCCCATTCCGCAGGCCGACGTTCTGGCGCAACTCAATGCGCAGACGCAGCAGAGCCTGTCCGGTATGCAGCTCCCGTCTCCTGAGACGTTTCTCAAGAATCGCCGGGAGGAGATCCGGGAGCTGGAACAGAACGCAGTCTATCTGAGCGGCAAGCTGGATCTGGCGCAGAAGCAGCGGCAGAGCAGCAAAGATCTGTCCGACAGGCTGACTGCACAGATTCAGGAATTGCAGAGTGAAATTGCATCGTTGGAAGCACGGCGGTTCGAGACCGTCAATTTGGAGGACTTGCAGGAGCAGCTCGTGCAGGCCAGCGAGCAGTACGAGGAGCTTTCCGGCGAAGCACCGGAAACGCCGGATACAGCGGAGCTGGACGCGAAGCTGCAGGAACTTCACGCAAAGCTGGGCGCTCGGTCGTCCGAGGTCTACCAGCCAAAATACACAGGGCCGCTGGCAGAGGATACGGCAAAGGTGCAGGCGCTGGGGAAGCGTTATCAGCAGAACGCCGCACTTTTGAAGCGGTTTCAGCCGGGTACAAGCTGCCCGGTCTGCCGCCGTGTCCTTTCCCAGCAGGAATATCCGGCGTTCCGTCAGGCTTTACAGGCGGAAACGGAGAGAATCGTCGCCGACGGCACACGGCTCAAAAGCCAGATCGCGGAGCTTCAGGAGTTGGAGCAGAAAAGTCAAGGTACATTCGAGCAATTCAAATCCGAAGATATTGAAAGATATCAGACCGAGATCAATTCGCTGAACCAGAAACAGGAACAGCTTCAGGCCGCTGCCGCGCAGCAGAATATGCAGCGTCAGCAGACCCTGGAGCAGCTTCGCAGACGCATCCAGAACATGACGGCCAGCATCGAATGCGGCACGCTGAGTCCCGCGGACAGTGAACGCCTTGCCGAGTGCAAAGCATCGCTGGAGGACTGCCGGGTACAGCTTGCCGCCGCGCAGCAGGTCTTGAGTGCCGCGCCGGAAGACCTTGACGAACGGATTCACAAAATTGAGCAGGAGATCACGGAAAAGAAAATCGTTATGAAAGACGTGATCCTCTACATGAGCAAGCGCGCGGAGATGACATTCTCCAAACTCGCGCTGAACCGCGTGAAGATCTCGCTCTACGATGTGGTCAAGACGACCGGCGAATTAAAGGACGTGTTCCGCTTTACCTACAACGGCCGCCGCTACGACCGGCTCTCGCTCTCTGAGAAGATCCGGGCTGGCGCGGAGGTGTCGGAGCTTGTGAAGCGGCTCACAGGCCGTAATTACCCTGTATTCTTCGACAACATGGAATCTGTGGACGATCTCAGCAACATCCGTCCGACCAGTCAGATGATCCTCGCCAAATGCGTCCGTAATGCGGAGCTTTCCGTGCGGGCTGGCAGCACTGCAATGCCGAAGGCGGCGTAACCTTACTTTTCAGAAAGGGGGCGCGCCGTCTGGCCTATCAGAAGCTGCCGATCCTGGAAGCCGCCAGACGGTGCGGACTTGTCCTCAACGACCGAACGCTTCACAGCGAGGAGGTTGAGGCAAGCTGCCCCTTCTGCGGTGACCACGGAACCGGCAAATATCATCTGAGTCTGAACACGAGAACCGATCAGTACCGCTGCAATCTCTGCGGTGCAAGCGGCAACAGCGTGACGCTGTATGCGCGGCTGAATGGTCTGACAAACAAAGAAGCATACTTGGAACTGGCTGCAAAGAGCAATATCTACAAGCTGCCCTTGCAGCCCAGCTCCCCAAACACAACGAGCCGCGAGCCGTATGCGCTGGAGCAGCGTCATGCGGCCTATTCGGAAATGCTGTCACTTCTGACGCTCTCCGACCGGCACAGAGACAATCTCCATGAACGAGGACTCCCTGATGCAATCATCGAGCGGAACGGTTATAAATCCACGCCGGAAACGGAATCCGAACGGCGCTTGCTGGCGTCGCTTCTTCGCTGCAATCACGAATTGCACGGGCTGCCCGGCTTTTATACAAAAGACGGGGCATGGACGCTGGCAGGTGCGAACGGCTTTCTCATTCCGGTACGGAACAACAACGGCTTGATCCAGGGCATGAAGATCCGGCTGGACGACGATGCGGCACGAAAATACCGCTGGCTGTCCAGCCGGTCAAGCCGTATGGAAAACGGGACCCGCAGCTATTCGTGGATTCACGTCACCGGCGACACGACACAGAAATGCGCCTATCTCACCGAGGGGCCGCTCAAGGGCGACATTGCAAGCTATTTTGCAAATAACGCACTTTTTGTGTGTCTCGGCGGCGTGAACGCCCACAAGGGACTGCGGGAAACGCTTCTTTCGCTCGGCGTTACGGAGGTCATGGAGGCCATGGACATGGATCAGTTTACAAATCCGCAGGTTCGGCAGGCTGTGCTCACCCTGCGCCGCGAGGTGCAGTCGATTCCGGGCATCCGGTACTATCAATGTACTTGGAACCCACGCTTCAAGGGTGTGGACGATTATCTGCTGGACTGGACGAAACGAAAGACGGCTTAAAGAAAGGATATTTTATGACAAACGTTACGAATTTTCAGGACATTATTGGCGCAGCCAACGGCGACAAGACCTCCGTGCTAGGCAAGTTTCTCTATTTCTCACTTGCCAACATTCTGGTGGAGAAGGAGGCGCTGGCGCAGCTCTGTGAGGATCTGAGCATCCCGTACTCCGGCAGCAAGCGAATTTCTGTGTCGGATGCGTTCCGCTCCGCAACGGGCGATATCAAAGACCGGATCACGGTAAAGAATCCCGGCGAGCATCATATTTACGCGGTCTACTGCCGCGACAACGCGCACACCGAGGACGTCTATTCCCGTGAGCTGGTCAAGGAAACACTCAACCAGCGGACGAACCAGTATGAAAAGCTGGCAAACATCTTTTACGACCGACGCGATAATCGGTTTGGGTATGACAACATCGGGTTTGATGCCGATATTGATCCCCTGAACTATTGCCGCCGGGCGGAGGAACTGTTTGAGCTTTACAAGACGTGTGCGAACCGCAAACAGATTGAAACCATCTGCCTCGGGTATCTTCGGATGCTGGAGGCCACCAAGGTCAGCTCGACCGGGCATCTGTATTTCATCCCGCGGCAGCACATGGATAAGGTCGATACGTTCGAGACGTTCATTGAGCAGCTCAGCGATATGAACCAGAATGACAATGCGCTCAGCGTCAACAGCTTTTACATCATTGACGATGCCAAGCAGCGCGACAAAATGACAGAGGAATTTTATTCCGCGGTCAAAAAAGAGATCGCGCTGTATCAGGAGAAGGCCGATTATCTCATCCAGAGCGGCAGCAGAAGCCCCGCCGTCATGGAGCGGTGGGTGAACAAAATTGCCACGCTGGAGCAGAAGAAGCAGCACTATGAAGAAATTCTTCGTCGGGAGCTTGACGGTCTCGACGACGAATTTGAAACGCTGCGCCTTCTGTCGCAGGAGCTGTCCGTAAGGGCAAACGGCCTGCGATTTCGGAAAGCGGCTTGACATGGATTTTTGATGGACAAATGGCAGCCGGCCCAGCTTGGAGTATTCCGAGCTGGGCCAATTTTCCTCATTTCCTTTTTGACTATATGGCAAGTCAAATTGTATTGTTATTTCAACATCAAAAATTTTTAAAATCCCCGTTTACTTTTTTTATTTTATTCTTTCTCTAGATATTAGACTTGCAAGTCAAATTTAAGGAGGAAAAAATATGTCTTACGGTACACTCAGCGCAAATCCTGTCAATCACTACAACAAGATCTCCTATACTTTAAGCGGAACCGCACGCACTATCCATGTTTTTAAAACCGATCCACGTACAGAAGGGATTGCTCCTGCCGTGTATGAAACAGGTTCCAAGAAAAAGCTAAGCAAAATGAATCCGCCTCTGGATGTGATTGATCGTGCAGCAAATGTAATGGCCAAAACAAATGGCAATGTTATGGGCAGCACAGATACCAGTGGCGACGCTTTCTATGGCATTTTCTATGTCAACGAACAGCTGTACCAGAATGGTGAATCCCGCACTAGCAATGCTATCGATTGCTCCTTTAGAAGCTATCCTTGCTTCTGTATTAAAACCGATGGCAGCGTTGTGATTCGGTGGTTTGAATCGAATTACAAATTCAGTCTGGCACTTCCATACTGCACATCCATTATCTCTGGCAGTGCAGCACTAGTCTTTAATGGTCAAAGCGTATTTGCCGATAGCGTTCAGTCTTCTGATAATCATGTCATCTACAACTCAAATAATCCGGACGATTCCAACTGTCACTATAATCAGAGACTTCACAACAATTCTGCGTCGTGGACTTGTGCAAGAACATTTTTGGGTCACACAAGTGATGGAAGCTATCTTATGGTTGTGTGCGAAAGCATGCCGCTCTTCGATGGAGCAAAGCTGATGTGTGATTTGGGATGCGATTATGCGATCAATCTTGATGGTTCTACACCGTCTCAAATGCGTGTTGCAAACGGCTACTTGAATAATGTATCCGGAGTATCTGCCGGAAAAGTCACAGATACCGGTCGTGATGACACTTACTATGGCACTGCAGTTGTCGCATATAAGCTTCCGTAACAAACTTATGTAGCTGCGTCAGCTGATAGAACAGTTGCCGGCAGGACAAGCGTTACTGCTTGTCTTGCCGGCTTTTCATTTAGACTTTTATGCATTCACATGAAAACCATCAGACGCAACGGAAGCGAGGTATTTTACACAAATGAGAACAGTTCCAGCTCCGTGATGCGGCCGTCCTGCTCTGCGTAGTTGATGCCCAAGCCATAGCCGACGATTTGGTGGCTCTCGCGGTAAATGGCCCAATACGCTTTGTCCTTTTGCTTTTCCATTGTTTCGATCAGATCGTCCACACGGTCCCCGAGCCGCACGCCCATGTATGCCGCATCTCCAGATTGCACATGGACGTGCACCAGATATTCCATCCCGCTCGTAATGAAGCAGAGCGTGACGGAACCGTTTGTATAGTGCTCGTCGCACCAGCCGCATTCGCTTGCAAAGCCCGTCAGCTGCGCGGGCTTGACTGCGTAAAACCCGTCCAGCGTGATAAGATCAATCTCCCAAGTCGGCTGCCCTATGTAAAAACCTGCAAGTTTATGGTCTTCATACAGGCGATAATCCGGTTCCAGCGGTGTCAGAACGCCACTTGCACCCTCCCGAACCGCACCGTCCACGAGCCAGAGCTGATAGACGACCGTCTTGGATGCATCGTCAAAGTAGCGGGAAAAGCGGTCGCTGTCTGCGATCAGAAAGCGCACGCGCTCAAGCCCGTTTTCCGCTATGGCATACTCGCAGGTCGCGCCCTCCACCTTGCTCGTATAGCCCGGATGCTCGTCCAGCCACGCGGCGATCTGCTCTGCCTGCGCCTGCGGGCAGTCCGCGTCCAGAAGGCCCTCATAGAGCGCCTGCACGGTCAGATTGAGATAGGTCGGCGCTTCCGGTTCGGTAATCGTTTCTTCCGCAACCGGCGGTTTTTCCTGCTCCGGCAGGGTGATTTCGCTGTGATGCGCTTCCTGTGTGCATCCAGCCGCCAAAGCAGTCAAAAGCAGCGCCAGAACAAGCAGCAACATTCGTTTTTTCATAGTATTTCCTTTCTTGTCAGGGCGCAAAATATTGATACACACAGAGTCCTTCGTTTCCGGCATGATCCTTCACAGGCAGGACGAGCGTGTAGGAATCCGGAATCTGCGGCGCGGTATCTTGCATACCGTCCGGCAGTGCACGGTTCAGAAAATGACCATCTCCGCGGCAGTCGATAAAGCCGAAGACCGCAATTGCGCCATTTTCATTTTGCTCGTAATAAGCCGCCAGCATAGACGGTAGATACACGCAGGAAAACGGCCGGTCAAGCGGAAGCTTCAGCCCCTCGATGGGCGTATCCTGCCCATCCGGAAGCAGCCGCACAGACACGCTGCCGCCCAGCGTCAGGCGCAGGCCGCGATGGTTGCCGCACAAAATCCAACGCTCCGTTCCCGCGTTATCCGCCGCTTCAAACGGATAGGGCAAATAATCGGTCAGTACCGCCGTCTGCATCCCAAACACCGTGTCATAGAGGTACGTCGTCCAACAACCGCCCGTGGTTTCCACATCGTAAGCAAGCTCCCAATCACTGTACCAGCGGATGCGTTCCGGGTCAATTGGCGCGCCGCCATTCAGATTCAGTTCTGTGAGCTTGCCGTCTTCGTAAAGATCATAAACCGGCAGAAGACCGGTCTCCGGGTCGTAATCGCAGAGCAGAATTTTTGTTCCGCTGCTGTTCGCGCAGGCAGAAAAAGGCTCGAAGCCAAGGCCTTCCGGCACGGACATCTCCGCATATTCCGACGGCGCGGCCGTTTCAAGGAAATCTGTCCATGCGCCGCTCTCGATGGTTCCCGGCGCACAGGCATAATAGCGGGCAGTGAGCGCACCAAAGGCTTTCGTTTCCAAGAGCTCTATCGTCTCGCCATTTTCCGGTGCGCGCAGCGCGGGAACGGATGTCGTTTCAAAAGTATTTCCGTTAGGCTCCTCTGCTTCCGGCTGAGAAAGTTTAAAAATGCCCAATTCTGCTTCCTGCGGAGCATCCGTTTCCGGTATGGTTTCCGGAACGGAGGGAAACTCTTCCTGCGCGCCGGAGATGGATATGTCCGCTGCTTTTTGCCGCTTTGCAGACGAGCAGCCTGCAAAGGCCAATGCGAACAGCAGCATAAGAAGGATTGCTTTTTGGTGGTTTCTCATGTTTTTCCTCCGACTGAATCTTGTGTAAATTTTATTACAGTTTTACAAAATAATCAATCCAAAGCAAACAGCCGTTTACATTCTAACAGCTATATGCCTCTTTCTTAAATGCTTGCAAGCAAAGTTAAAAGACAAAGGGAGAATAAATATTATGGCAAAAATGAGAACAGCGAAAAAAGTATATTATGGACCCTCTACCAGTTATCCTGAAGTAGGTAACGTTGCCATTAACGAAGCTGTCGACTTTTTTTGGGTAGAAGGCAGTTGGTGCTATATCCGCTATGCTGTTTCTGGTTCGTTCAACAAAAAGTGCGGTTATGTTCAAGAAGCCTCTGTGAATTACAGTGGTGAGAAGCCGCTGGTTTCGAATAGCGGCACCGGAGGGACGCGCTATATCAGAGAAGGCGGAAAGACTTACACAGGTCCCAGCGATTCGGGTTATGTAGAGGCCGGGTCGGTAGATGCTGGAGAAGCTGTTACATACACCGGCTACAAGTATAATGACTACGCGCTCATTGAGTACAACGTGGGCGGTACCAGCAGCAAAAAAAGAGCGTGGTATTTGGCTAGTGATATGACGATGACACCAGTAGCCACAACTACAACGATCAAAGATCCAATTAATACGCATTTGAATTACGCATACCCTGACCATAAAGATTATCCCGTTAACAAAGGAACCCCAGTTTACGCAATGTGTGATGGTGTGCTCGAAGCAAAGTATTGCGTTGGTTCAATGACCTCTGCAGCAAGTGAAGACGCATATGTCAGCCTTGGAATTTGCGGAAACCTTACGCCTGCCGCTCAGTGGGAAACCGATGATCATCGCAAGCCGAAAAAGATCCAGTATGGACATCTCCAAAGCGTGATGGACTATTCTCAAGAGTCCAAATATACAGAATCCATTGAGGGCTCGACAGAGACGGCCTGCATGAACGTCAAGAAATACCCAATTGGTGAAAAAAATGTGAAATGCGGAGATCTGCTGGGTTATAGCGGAAACACTGGTAATAGTAGTGGTCCGCATTTGCACATTGGATTTGTCTATTAAATCATTTCAAAACCGTGTCAGGCAATGAAGAAATAATGTCACAGACGGAATATACAAACAAATAGTTTTGCTCGCCACCGCCTGCTGTCCCGGCAACTGCCGGGATGGCGACGGTGTTTTCGTTCAACAGCATGATAGCCTGTTCATTCATATTGTCCGAAGCAATTCGTTTCAGTTTTACACAACTACCGCTCCCGCATTCGATAAACGCAAGTGTCGTATACCGACCATTTTCATCCGCAGAATAATACAGAGCTCTGTGCGGGCCTAATTGGGTGATGTGAAAATACGTTTCATCTGGTGTGCAAAGATTGGGAATTTTAATCTCATCTCCGTTTGGCAACAAGCGCAGAAAAACGCCACCACCGCGCTCTACCCGCAGTGCATACGTGTCTTGAATCAGAAGAAACCGATTTTTGACGGTATCTGCCGCACGAAACGGGAACGGATCGTAGTCAGCAAGTAGGATGATTTCTTTCTGCGTCTGGATTTGATAGAGATACGTTGTATATTTCCCCGTTTCAAGGTTTTCTATGTCATAAATCAGTTCGTCATCGCGGTGCCAACGCACGTGAGACGGCTCAACTGTACCGAAGGCTCGGTCATTCAGCACAGAGATTTCGTGTAGTATTGTGCCGTCATATAAATAGTAGGTTGGTGCATCGCTATCATATTTACAGATTAGAAGATATGTCTCAGACGGATTCGGATCGGCGCGGAACGGTTTAAAGTCCAGATTATCAGGCACCTCTATGGAAACTGCCTTTTTGACACCTTCTTCACCAAACAAAGCAAGTCTAGCGTCCCAAACATCGATACCCGGCACGGTGGCATAATAGGATGCTGCGACAAGCCCATATTGCTTGGATTCCAAGAACCGCAAATTCTCGTTTAATACGCCCCCACTTTGCAGTTCTGATTGACTGGGCACGATTTCCACTGACTCAAAAGATAGCGGCGCATCCGTTTTTTTCGAAGCATCATCGTCTGGCTGCATACCGGAGACTTCTGAGGCCTGCTGCCCTTGGGCGGAATTATTTGTTGTGATGTCTGCCTGTACATGAACTTCCTGTACGGACTGCTTTATACAGGCGCACGGAAAAAACAGAAGCGTGGCAAATAGTGCCGCGCAATAAATCTGGCGGGCGCATCTGAATGCTTTTTTCACAGTGTAGCCTCCTTAGACAATTTTGCTTGATTTTGTGCAAACCAACTTCTTATGTATCTGGACATACAGATCACTTTCCCACTATCCACGTAAAACGACAGGGAATAATAGCTGTCCGCGATCAGGTGAAGACTTGCGTAGCCCGCATCGCCTTCCTGCCCATAGACGATCGGCGACTGCTGATTTTTCAGTTCTCTGTCAGCACACGGGAATTTTTCCAGTACGGTGTCAATCGTATCTCTAAGGCAGATGCCCCGGAACGAGGGCGCATCCTGCGCGGTTTCAAAGATGATTTCATCGTTTTCCACCGCAGCGTTCCATTCCATCTCCATCAGTGTCGGTTCGCCGCCGCTGCGATCCCAGAAGCGATACGAAAGGCTCTGTTCATCGTAAAAGCGATTTCTGGCATCGCCCGGCGTGAGCTTCCCGACAAGGTCCTCGACCTCCGCCTGCGTCATGCCGGCCTGCGCACCGCAGGCATTCGTCAGCTCCCAGGCTTGCAAGGGCTGTGCAGCGTCATATCGTTCGCTGCTTTGCAATGCCGACGTTGACGCATCCGGGAGTGGATCGGGATCTGGTGCTGCAGTTGTATCAGCTGCAGCTGCGTTTATCGTATCGGGAGGTGCGGTCTCTCCCTTTCCCTGATTTGTTGGGAGCTCCCGGGAACAACCCGATATCAATATCACAAGTATCCATACGAAAACACTTGCAAAAATCTGTCTGTGCATATTCGTTCCTCCTACGCTTGTTTTTTTGGTGCTTTTCTTGCTATACGCGCTGTTTACAATTCTCCGCTACTTTTTCTCTTTATCTTTCAGATTGGCAACTGCAATTAATTTATATAACAATCTAAAATATAAAATGCAACAGGAGATAATCAAAATGAATCACTTCCTTCAAGATGTTTACAACGACCTTCCGGATACATTGCTTCACTTAGCATACGAGCCACCCTTTACTCTTTTTGAGAGTAAAGGGTGCAGGTCAAGCTATAATGTAAACACAGCTCAGCGGAAATTCAGAAAATGCATCTGTTACTAATAATTGACACGAAATTGCCTGAATTGCAACAAACCCCGAGCTGTTCATTTTGAACAGCCCGGGGTTGAATCATCGATGAGAAGTCGATATGCACATTGTCTTGCCCGTGTCAGCGCCATTCGGACACTAGCAGGCTTTATGGATAATTCCTCGGCCATGGTCTCGTCACTTTTGCAGAGTATGTATTTTCCCTCCAACAGATATTTGCTTCGATCATCAAGCTGAGGCCACCGCTGCGCTAATTCTTCAATTTCTTCTATCGAGATCAGCATGTCTTCCATCTGTCTATATGCAGCAATCGGTTCTGATTGCTGCATATAGTCTTCAAAAGAAAACGGAGCAATTTTCTTTTGCGCCCGCAAGAAGTTATAAGCTGTATTTCGAGCAGTCGCGCTGATATAACCAATCAGTTGCGGCTCTTTCTTTTGCCGAAGCTCTGGTATCTTATCGATTAGTTTAACTAATGTAGCTTGCAGTACGTCTTCTGTATTCCAAGGATTCTTTAAAATAGCGTAGATCTCTTTGTATAGGAGCCTCTGGTATTGGACAAACAGAGATGCCATAAACTCGCGATCGTCATTATCTTCTATTACAAGAATGCAAAACGGGATCAAGCTCGCTCCTTCTTTCCTGCAATGTGAACCATAGATGCAATCTCCATATCTGCAACAATTGTACAAACTGCGTGTTTTCTGTCGGGCGATAGATGTTGCAGCGACTGGACGATATCAGCGATGGTTGTGTCGTCCAAAACTGTTCGCCCAAATATATCTGGCGAGAGTTTCGATGTGGATCGTCCCAGTAAATAATCTATGGATACTTCAAAATAGTCTGCCAGTTTGAATAGCTTTTCAACGTCCGGATAGTGGACACCGTTCTCATAGTTTGATATTGTACCGCCAGATACATAGATTATACGTCCAAGTTCTGCTTGCGAAAGATGCTTCTCTTGACGAAGCTGCATCAGTATTTCACCAAACCTTGTCAAGCGCACACCTTCTTTCGCATTTTTTGACATTATACTTATTCTAAAAATAAAATGTGTGAAATATTAGATATGCAATAGTATCTCCTTGAAAATCAGCAAATATTATAGTAAAACTAATTGCTACAGGGACACTTACTCAATGTGCCGAAAAAAGCAAAAAAATCTTGTTGCAGATCAGCGTTTCCTGTGTCTTAGTAATATGAACGTTCGGGAGAACAAAGAGCATGACAAAAGAAAAAGAGAACCCGGGCTTCATGGAAGATATATATCGAAAACATGAACGCCTGATGTATTATATTGCAGGAAAGTATACAACGAATCTTGTGCAGCGGGAGGACATTGTCCAGACTGCCGTGCTGGCCCTTCTGAAAAACGAAGCAACGCTGCAGCGGCTGCCACCATATGCACAAGTCAACTACATTGCAGTGGCTGTCCGCAATACCGCAGTCAATGCAATCAAACGAAACCAGACGGAAGCCGCTCGTCACGTCCCTTTGGACGATATTTCTGAAGACTGCTGCCATGCGCACATTTCCGGAGCCGAAGTGATATATCTGGAAAAAGAACGCCAGGAAGAACTTCTGGCCATATTCCGGGAAATGCGGGAAGAAGAACAGCAGCTGCTGATGGGAAAGTATCTGATGGACCTTAGCGACGCGGAGCTCGCGCAAACACTTGGGTGCAAGGCTTCCAGCATCCGAATGAAGCTCACCAGAGCCAGACGGACATTCATGAAAAAACTTCAAGATGGAGGTGATGACAATGCATGAGCAGGAAAAGCTGTATGAGCAGTATGAGGAGGCCGTTTTTGCCCTGCTTATGGATAGAGTCGCAGAAGAAAATGGGAAGAAGCTGCTCCTACAAAACGAAGAACTCCGTGCAGACCCAAACACGGCCGTTCCTGAGACGTTGAGCAAACGGTGTCTGCGCACCATCAAAAAGGCCTACCGCAAATCACAATGGAAAGCCGCCGCAAAAAAAGTGACACGGGCGCTCAATCGGGTTGCTTTATGGATTCTGGTTCCGCTCTTTTTGTTCGGCACCGCTTTTGCCGCTTCAGAAACCGTGCGGGTAAAAACGCTGAACTTTTTGATCACCAACTTCGAGTTTGGTACGGAATTCCGCATCGATAATAGTGCCTCCTCTGCTCAGCAAGAAAGCATGATGCCTACCATTGAAAATTGTATTCCCTCTGATTATGAACTTGTCGCAAAGAACGAGGGAGCACAATCTGAGCAGTATCTATTCACCAATAATGCAAATTCCGAAATAATCATTACGATTTATTCACTGGAGAATTTCGGTGGAGCCATCACAATTGATACAGAGGAAGCTGAGGTTTGGTATAACGTGGTCCATGATCAAAGCGTCATGTACGTACAGAAAGCGGACACCTATCAGGCCGTTTGGGCGGACGTGGAAAACCAGAAAATGTATGTGCTATCCAGCAGCAATACCGCGCTGGATGTGGTATATGGAATAGTTGAAAAAATGCTTTCTTCCAATTCATATTAAACCAAAAAAGAACCAAACATGAAGAAAACTCGCTCCAGACTTTTGTCTTTGCTGCTGGCAGTCATCCTGATCGCATCGGTCGTTCCGGTACAGGCCGCCTCTTCGGACATTGCTCCGTATCGTTATGATTATGTAAGTAGCTGCGCCATTTCACTGAATATTTCGAGCAGAGGGCTTGCGACATGCACCAGCAATCTCATTCTTCGACGCGGTGTCAACGCCGAAATGACTGTCACTTTGTATAAAAGCACGGATAAACGCAATTGGGATTATGTAACCGCATGGGATACCAGTGGCTCATCCTCGCTGGTGCTTGAAAAGAATTACTATGTTATGTCTGGCTATTACTACAAAGCAGAGCTGAGTGCGGATGTTTACAACAGCAGCGGTAGTTTCCTGGAGAATGTAACCTCCACTTCCAGCATAAAGTATTATTGATCTTCCAGCCATCCATGCTTACCGCAGCGTGGATAAACACGACTTTCATGTCGCTTTTTTGTCGCACTTTTTTCACAACTATTCCACTCCAACGCACTTGATTTGTCGCAAATCTCTATGGTATTCTTAACATAGGAAAAAACGAAAACAGATGCTGCAACGCCAAATGCAGCATCTGTTTTTATATATACCCATATTTTGCGCGGCCGGTCTCTTTGGTTTTGGAGGGATAAATATGGATAACAAATATTTGAACGAAGTGTTGGAACGTCTGGAAAGCTACCGGAAGAAGGAGCAGCAAATCGAGCTTCTGCGGTATGAGCTCCAGCACGCCAAGCAAGTCTCGCCAACCGAACTGATCGAAGCCATGACGTTCCAAACCCGCGACGCAGACGGCAGCCAAACGGATCTATACCCAAAAGACGTGCCCGGCATCGCTCTTTCTTACCAGCACATCGCCGCACAGCTGAACGAAGAAGCCGTCGGCGAGCTGATAAGCAGATACACTGCGTTATGCCACGAGAGAGACCGACTTTTACATTACATCGGGCTTCTGGACAAGCGGCAGCAGGACGTCGTCCGAAAGCATTATTTTGAGCAGCAGTCCTGGGGCGAAATTGCGGACGGCATGGGCTCGACGCCCAGAACCGTGCAGCGGCTCAGACAACAGGCCGTGGAAGAACTCGCAAATCTGTACGCTTTCGCTGACGGTATTCTTCGGCGGTAGGAAGACGAAAAGAGAAACATCTTTCAAAATAATGCCGCCGCGATACCCGCGGCGGCATTGCATTACCCGCAGAGCTGTTGTACAATAACTATACGAGTCAGCTTCTGCACCTTGAAAAGTTCATATTTTACTTCGTATGAGGAGGATTCCACTATGGAAAAGAGAGAAAATGAAACCTTGACTGTACGAGATATCAAGCAGATCCTGAACATCAGCATCAACGCTGCGTACAATCTGATCCACAGCAAGTCATTTCCGGTCATTCGTATCGGCAATTCTTTCCGCGTTCCAAGAGAACCGTTTTATGAGTGGATGAAGTCCTCACATACGATTATGAATTAACGTCAAATCTCCAAATATTACAAAGAAATTGGAGGTTGATAGCATGGCACGTCGTTCCAACGGAGAAGGCAGCTTCTATCAGCAAAAGGATAAATCATGGGTCTATCAGGTTACATACGGCCGAAAAGAGGATGGAAGTCCATATCGCAAAGCGTTCAAGGGCCGTACCAAGACGATCTGCAAAGAGCGCCGCGCACAATGGGAAGAAGAACAGGCGCGTATCAAGGCGGAGGAGGAAGCGCAGGCGGCGGAATCCGCCCGTCTCGAAGAACTCCGGGCCAAGCTCGGCCACCCCATTGAGGCGGAGATACTGTTCTCAGAAGCCTTCCTCAAATGGCTTGAGCTTTACAAATCGCCGCCTGCCAGAAAGCCGTCTACCTATGCAAGCTATCTGGATACTTACCGAATCCACTTTGCCGAAGCCTTTGGAAGCCTGCCGCTCTACCAGATCACCCAGGACACCATACAGGACTATTATCAAAGAAAGCAGAAAAACGGCGGTCGTTTGGATGGGCGGAAAGGCGGCCTGTCCGCAAAGACCATTCAGAACCAGCATATGCTGCTGAAGGACTTTTTTGCGTACGCCATGAGAAAATACCACCTGCCGTGTAATCCCACGGTTGACACGACAAGGCCGGAAGTTATTACGCCGGAGATGCGTGTTCTGAGCCCGTCGGAAATGCAGGTCTTCATCGAGGAGGTCATGCGGGAAACGCAGCGCGTCGCGATTCTGACGACCCTGTTCGTCGGATTCCGCGTCGGCGAGGTGCTGGCGCTGAAAATTTCCGATCTGGATTTGGAGAAGCAAACGCTTTCGGTCACGAAAAATCTGATCCGTGTTCCAACAGCAGCCGTTTCTCCAGAGAATCCAAACATTGAGATTCTGAATTACGATCCGAAGAAGAAAACACACCTTATCGTCCAGAACACGCCGAAGACAAGCACGTCGAACCGCGAGATCGCGATCTCTGACGGTCTGTGCGAGCTCCTGATCCGGCATCTGTTCACGCTGGCAAATTCCACATGGCCGAACCCGGACGGGCTGCTGTTCCCGTCCAAGGCCGGGACGCACCTCGATCCCAAGAGCTTTGAGATCCGGCTGGCCGCAGTTTCCAAACGCTGCGAGATCCGCAAGGTCAATCCCCACGCGCTGCGGCACACGCTGGCGACGCGGCTGGTGGAAGACAAGGTACCGCTCAATATCGTGCAGGGGATTCTGGGGCATTCGTCGATTGAAACAACGCGCAAATATCTTCACAAAAACGAAGATATCGAGCGCGAGGCCATCGGCATGATGAGCAATTATCTTAACATGGGTCAGATGGATGCAGCGCCGAGATTAAACGGCGCTGCCCCTCGCGCCAAGTTTGCAGATATTGTTTTGCCGACCTTTCCGCAGCGCCGAAACCACACGGCATAAAACGAAAAAACGCGCTATTGCATACTTTATTGCAAATAGCGCGTAAAGCTGTCAAGCGGCAGCATTCCAATCAGAACTTCTGAGGCGCTTTAATATGGAAACTATGTCCAGCGAATCGGAACAAAGACTCCACGGGGAGCATGAATTGCAAATGAGCAAAACGGAGAAATCCGAACAAAATGATAGAGAAATCGCCGCATTTCTCACGAAATACGGCGATTTATGGTTGCGGGAGAGGGATTTGAACCCCCGACCTCCGGGTTATGAGCCCGACGAGCTACCGAACTGCTCTATCCCGCGATGTTGACTTTTTGCTCCTGAAAGCTGGACGCTAACTCTAAGGGTTATGAGCCCGACGAGCTACCGAACTGCTCTATCCCGCGATATAGTGCTTTCTAAAGAGCTTTATTATAATAGCACAGGCAGTCGGCGCTGTCAAGGGGGTATCCGCGGATTTTTTGCGTACAAAATCCGCGGATACCCGACAATTTACCAGATGCACAGCAGGGAAAGCGTGACGGCGCCGAAGATCATCCAGACGCGCATGGACTTTTTGCCCGTCAGGTGGGTATAAAGCGCACAGGCGCTGCCGAACAGGAGAACGCACACGAGCCAGGTGCTTTGCAGGCGCTTGGGCGTGAAGCCGAAGCAGTCGATATAGAGCACGAGCTTGGACAGGGCGACGACGGCGAAGAGCATACTCTCGATCAGAAGCGCCGCCGTCATCCAGCGCACGGGACGGCTTTCCCGCCGGGCGGTGCGCGAGACGAGCCAGAAGAGGGTAAAATTGATCGCCATGACGCGGCAGAGCTCGAAGAAGCCCTGACGGGCGTACTCCGCGACCGTGAAGCTCTCCGGGAGCGTCCGCGTGAACGCGCCGAACAGATAACGGCCCTGCACGAAGAAAAACGCGAGATAGAGCGCGCTGAACACGCCCAGCGCTGCGAGCCAGACGGCCTCCGGCACGACGCGCAGCTTTGGCAGAGCGGTTTCTGCGGACGCGCCGTGTTTCCGCATCGTCTCGGGCGTTTCGCGGCCAAGGCCCGCGAGCAGGCCGAAGACATAGGCCCCGACGGGAAGGCTGAGGAGAAAGCGATAGAACCACACTTGATCGAGATCGAGTGTCAGCGCGTCGCGCAGGCCCTCCAAAAGGCTGCTGAACGTGTCGTCTGCCGCGGACAGCTGCGTCATGGCCATGACGAGCAGCACCAGCACGACGAATGCGGCCAGCACGGCGGCTGCGACGGCTCCGGCGTTGACCTTCCGCTCTTTTTTGGGCTTCAGCGCGAACAGCACGCAGCGGATGCGCAGGAAGAAATTTTTGAATGGGATGATCACAAACGCATACAGCGCGTCGAGCGGCAGCAGATGGCCGCTTTCGCCGCCGGTCAGCCGCCCGGAACGGCTCATGAGCCAATAGACGGCGAAGATATGCAGGATGAACAGCAGCAGTTTTTCCGAAAGGATATATTCATGGTTGACAAGCTCGGGATAGCGCGAATCGTACTGGTACGGGTGCAGCCCGCGCCAGGCGATGCAGCCGGTCACAAGCAGCACGCAGCCAAGCCAGACCCAGCTTTCCCAGGAACGCTTCTGCTCCCGGAACAGATACTCCGCCGCCGCGATAAATCCGGCGGTGAACAGCGGCAGTGCCCACCATTGATAGCCCAGATAGACATATGCCAGCACATACAGTCCGAACGCCAGCAGCTGCTCTCTCCGGTTTGCGGAAAACGGCGGCTTTTTCGGCATGAGCGCGTCCTGCGCCCAATCGGATGCTTCCGGCGGGCGGGGGAATTCGTTGATTTTATGGTCTTCCATCGGGAACCTCCTGTTGATTGTCCACAAATTCCAGCAGGTCGCCCGGCTGGCAGCGGAGTTCATGGCACAGGGCCATGAGCGTGGAAAAGCGGATGGCCTTGGCTTTGTTGTTTTTGAGAATGGACAGATTCGCGGGCGTGATGCCGACGCGCTCGGCCAGCTCTCCGGCGGAAATTTTGCGCTTCGCCATCATCACGTCCAGATTTACGAGAATTTCCATGCCGCGCCCTCCTAGATCGTGAGGTCAAGCTCGGCCTTCATGTCGATGGCCTGCTGGAAAATATTCTTGACGATGCGCACGAGCAGCGCCATGAAGCCCGCCGCGATAGCGACCGCGATGAACGGCAGATAATACAGGCAGCTGACGAGGCACACAGCTCCCGCCCCGACGCAGCACCAGCTGACCTGCCGCAGGAGCTTTACATTCCGCAGGTCGAAGACGAGCTGCAGGCGGATATTGTCCAGCAGCTGCCAGAGCCTTACGAGCAGCACCCAGCCGAAGCCGCTGCAAAGATAGATCGTAACCATCATCAGAACACCGGACTGCCAAGGCATGAAGCGCAGCCCGATAAACCACCGGACTGCCCAATAGCACCCGATATCGAGCGCCGCCAGCAGAATCATGAACAGCACCACGCACCCGCGCGAGAGCGCGATGGAGCGATCCTTTGACCAGTTCATATGAAGCACACTCCCTTCCTGTGGCTATAGGCTACCACAGAGAAAATCGTTTGTCAATGAAAATTTATCGAAAAACAATAAATATTTCTTAAGAAACAGGAAGCAGGCGCAGAAAGCCGCCGCGCTCCGGATGGGGCGCGGCGGCGTGTGGGTTTGCTGGATTATTTTGCGAAGACCTTCTTCAGTCTTGCGAAGCGGGGCAGGCCGTTTTCCTTTTCGAGCTTCGTCTCGCCCTGGATCAGCGGCATGGCGTACTTGATGAAGTCTTCCGTCACGTTGTTGCCCTCCGGGGTGATCCACTCGGCCGGGAACTTCTTCTCGAAGTTGGCGACGTCGGACAGGTCGAACAGCTTGGCCTTGCAGGTGTAGCCGTTCGTGCGGTCGCACTCGAAGCCGACCATCTTGTCGGTCTGACCGGCGACCATCTGCTCAACCGCAGTCTTGCCGGACATGAACGCTTCTTCGATGTCGGTGCCGGAAGCGCAGTGCGCAGCGCAGCGCTGCAGCAGACTCAGCTCGATGCCGCGGACCTTCGCGCCGGTGCGCTCTTTCATGATGCCGGCCAGCGTTGCGGCCAGACCGCCCAGCTGGGCATGGCCGAAGCCGTCGGTCGCGGCGGTCTTCGCCTCGGAGACGAAGCGGCCGTCGGCATAGTGCACGCCCTCGGAGACGGCGACGATGCAGTTCTTCTTTTCCTCGTAGCGCTTGGAAACGTCGGCGACGAACTTGTCCATGTCGAAGTCGACCTCGGGCAGGTAGATGAAGTCGCAGCAGGGCTCTGCCTCGTTGGCGAGCGCGGCAGCGGCGGTCAGCCAGCCCGCGTGACGGCCCATGCACTCGATGATGGTGATCATGCCGGTGTCATAGACGTGCGCGTCACGAGAGACTTCCATGATGGACGTGGCGATATACTTGGCCGCGGACGCGTAGCCGGGGCAGTGGTCGGTGCCGAACAGGTCGTTGTCGATGGTCTTGGGGATGCCCATGACGCGGCACTCGTAGCCGACCTTCTTCATATACTTGGAGATCTTGTTGCAGGTGTCCATGGAGTCGTTTCCGCCGTTGTAGCAGAAATAGCGGACATCGTACTTCTTGAAGATCTCAAGAATGCGCTTGTAATCGGTGTCGTCCTCGTCCGGGTCCTTGATCTTGTAGCGGCAGGAGCCGAGCGCGGAGGACGGGGTGTAGGGAAGACGGTCAAGCTCGGCACGGTCTTCCTCGTCCATGCACAGCAGTTCGTCGTTCAGAACGCCCTTGATGCCGTGGTACGCGCCGTAGACCTTCGTGATGCAGTCTGCGTCGAGCGCGGTGCGGATGCAGCCGTAGGCGCTGGAGTTGATGACAGAGGACGGTCCGCCGGACTGGCCAATGATCAGAGCGCCCTTCAAAGCTTCAGACATAATAAATTACCTCCATATGCGTATTAGAGTATGTTGAACAAAACAAAATATATCACATCACGCGGAAATTGTAAATTCGTCTATTGCAAAAATAACTGAAATTTGCTAGAATTCTTCGTGGAATATGAATAAACTAAGGAGATGTCATTATGCCTCTGGTTACTTCTACCGAAATGTTCAAGAAAGCTTATGACGGCGGCTACGCCATCGGTGCTTTCAACGTCAACAACATGGAAATCGTTCAGGGCATCACTGAGGCCTGCCAGGAAGAGCACGCTCCCGTTATCCTCCAGGTTTCCAAGGGCGCCCGCGCCTACGCGAACCACAACTATCTGGTCAAACTGGTCGAGGCTGCCGTAATTTGCTGCCCCGATATCCCCATCGTTCTGCATCTGGACCACGGCCCCGACTTCGAGACCTGCAAGGCCTGCATCGACGGCGGCTTCACCTCCGTTATGATCGACGCCTCCTCCAAGCCGTTCGCTGAGAACATCGAGATCACCAAGAAGGTCGTTGAGTACGCACATGACCACGGCGTTGTCGTCGAGGCGGAACTCGGCACGCTGGCCGGCATCGAAGACGAAGTGAAGGTCGCCGCACACGAGGCTTCCTACACCCGTCCGGAAGAGGTCGAAGAGTTCGTCTCCAAGACCGGCTGCGACTCTCTGGCCATCGCCATCGGCACCAGCCACGGCGCATACAAGTTCAAGCCCGAGCAGTGCACCCGCAACGAGCAGGGCATTCTCGTCCCGCCTCCCCTCCGCTTCGACGTTCTGAAGGAAGTTTCCAAGCGTCTGCCCGGCTTCCCGATCGTGCTGCACGGCTCGTCCTCCGTCCCGCAGGACTATGTTAAGATGATCAACGACAACGGCGGCAAGATGCCCAACGCCATCGGCGTTCCCGAGGATCAGCTGCGTGAGGCTGCAAAGCTTTCCGTCTGCAAGATCAACATCGACTCCGACCTGCGTCTGGCCATGACCGGCACCATCCGTCAGTTCTTCAACGAGCATCCCGACAAGTTCGACCCGCGCGAGTATCTCAAGCCCGCACGCGCCAACATCAAGGAGCTCGTCCGCCACAAGCTCGTCGACGTCCTCGGCTGCGCCGGCAAGGCGTAATTTCTCCGATCAAAAACTCCTCTGCTGCAATGGTCGGGGGTCATAAGAAAGTAATATCGTATTTTCTCAGGAACGGCGTGGCTTCGGTCACGCCGTTTCCTGTTTCAGCAGTTCTTCCACGGGGATAAAGCCCACAAGGTCATAGGAAATGCGGATGCCCTGATGCCGCTTGCCGCTGGACTTGTCCGGGGCTTCAATGTAGATCGCCTTGACAAGTTCCCGCAGCGCATACGTGGTATGATCCATTCGCTTCCTCCTTAAAAATAAAACAGTTCTTCAAATTACTTGTTCAGCGCAATGCGGAGGATCAATGCCAGCTTTGCGGTGAGGTTGAATTACCCTGTTTCAACGCACAAATCATAGAATCGATACCTAATAGTGTCGTATAGCTACTGTTGGTTTTTCTGAAAGCAGGCGTGTAATAAACATTGTTTTCAGCATCAAAACAGAATTTTTCAGCAGTTAGTTCTTTCATCTCACGCGCCAATAGATTACGTCCATAGAAACGGCGGAGGAAGTCGATCCCCGCACACATGGCAGCGACAGGTTTCTTTTCGCTAATAAAATGTGTGACGCACGTTTTTATCACATTGGAGTCTCTATAGTTGTTCAATAAACCAATTCCACCGGGTATGATCAATGCATCGTATTCTGCAAAATCAACCTCATGAATATCTTTAATGCGTCCCCTACCGATGCGGGCTGCTTCTATAAGGATATTCCGCTTTTCTGCCATCTCTTCTGTCAAGTGGTTAACAGACTGAATGGAAACATCTTCTGCGACAGGAGTGTAATCACACCCATATTTATCAAGCGCTACATACGTCAGAATTACTTCTTCTATACATGAACCATCACCGAGGCCACAGCCTGCTAATAGAACTAAATACTTCATTTGTTTTCACCTCCACAACTCACGGTTTGCCAACGACTTCTCACTGATAAGGTTAATTTCTCTGATGCAGTACATATTTGCAGACAATTCTTCCTTGGAGATGTCCCTCCACCCATTCTTGAAGCCATGCTTATGAGATATATTTCGCCCATTCGCCTCGGTCGAAAAGATACTCGTAAGCTAACGCAGAAATCTTCTGCCAGCTTCACCTATAGAGTAGCATAATTCTTGTGATTTGAACATTCTTTTTAAAGCGGATTTTCCGATCCGCTTTGTTGTCAAGCTCTAATGTCGCAAAAAACAGCACACAGCTTGCTTTCGCTTTGCTGTGTGCTGTCTTTGTGAGATTCCTTCCTTGCTAACTAAGTGACATTGCTTGTAAAGCAGGGGAGCTTTTTCTATGATTTTTTCCGGAAGTCCTCTGCCCGCAGCACCTCAAACATCCGCACAGCCGCGCTTTCCTCGCCGCCCGCAGCCAGCCACCCGGCCTGAAACGCCGCCCGCACCAGCGAAAACAGCGCGTCCTCCGCTTCGTCATATTCTGTTTGCTCCAAAAACCGCCCGAAGGCTGCTTCGTAGTCGTTGCTGTGCATATGGCACACCTCTCATGTATATAATACAATTTGATATCTTATTGTAATATATATCGAATCTACTTGTCAATCTATAATTTAATACAGATTGAGAGGTACTGTGCAATGAAGAACGATCCTTTAATTATCAAGAAGCGCGGAGACGATGGAAACCGTATCATTACAGTTCGCATCCGCGAGGATACGCTGGCGGAACTTGACCGGCTTGCCGCGGAAAGCAACCGCTCCAGAAACGAGCTGATCAACCTCATTCTGGCGCATGGCGTGAAGAATATTGAGATTGAATAACGCGCTTGCTGCGGCATACAGAACCATCCAAAATTTACGCTGAAAACGAACAAAAATCGACCGTACCCAAGCCTCCCCCCTGCCATGCACCGCGTGGTAAGCGTTGGCGTTACCGCCGTCTGCGCCGGTACAGAACTGTCAGACGGGACAGCGTCAGATCGTACAGGAGAAACAGCGCCAGGCCCAGCGCGCACGTCGCCCAGAGGAGGGCGGGAGCCGTCCCGGCAAGCTCCTGCGTGACGGCGTCGAGGCGCAGGACGAACAGCAAAAACAGATAATCCACGCCCACGGCGAAAACGGCCAGCAGCAGCTTTATGCTCAGGCGCAGCGCGCGGCTGTGGATGGCGTCGAGCTTTGGCTTGACGAGCGGATAGTAGCCAAGAAAGACGAACAGCATGGACGCTTCCTTGTCCGGGCCGAGCAGCGTGCCCAGAAGGGCGATGGCCGCGTAGCAGCTCCACGCGACCTGCTTCCGGCAGCGCTCCCGCACCGGCAGCAGCACAGCCGAGGCCAGGATCGGACAGGCGTACAGTGCCAGCGGGACAACGCTGCCCAGACACAGCAGCACGACGCCCAGCGCCGTGAACATTCCGCCCAGCGCAAGCTCCTTTGCAGTGGTGTTCATAGACAATCCTCTTTTGCAAATCGAGATAGCGTCAGTATATCAGAAAAGCCTGCTGAAGAAAAGCGGCAGCATCACCTGTCTGCATGAAAGGATATGCAGAAAATACTTGACGAAACAAGTTAAATATGTTAAACTGACGCTTGGTTAGAGAAGACTAACCAAATCGGGCAATCGGGAGGGCTGCGGTATGGCGGATGCACAGAAACCCCTGACGCCGTCTGCGATCAAATATCTGCTGACGCTGCTGGAGCTCTGCCAGAAGGACGCAGGCGCGCGGTGCATGGACATCGCGGAGCAGCTGCGCGTGACGAAGCCGAGCGTGCACTCGATGATCGAAAATCTGTGCGCGGCGGGACTTGCGGAAAAGAAGAAATACGGCACGGTGTTCTTGACGCCGGAGGGCCGGATGCAGGCGGAGCGCTATGCGGTCTGCTGTTCGCTCCTGCGCGGAAGGATGCAGCAGACGCTGGGACTGAACGAAGAGGACGCGCGCAGCGCGGCCTGCGCGGTGCTTGCGCAGCTGCCGGACGCTGTGCCGCAGATGATGGAGCGGCTGAGCCGCGGTTACTGAAAAGGAGGCGTCCGAATGGAGCTTCTCACATCCGTACTGGTCGCCGGAGGGGTCTGCGTCTGCATCGGCGCAGTCAAGGCCGTCTGCCGGAGGCTGACAAAAAGATGACCGGAGCCGTCCGGCTCCACAAGAAAAAATCCGCCGTGAGGCGGATTTTTTCAACATATCTCCAATTTTCACAGCCGGTTCGGCGGCCTCAGCCCTGCAGATAAATGCTGTCCAGCAGGTGAGTGCCCGAGGCGGTGCGGAACACGCGCCGGCGGAAATTCTCGATGGCGGAGCGTGAATGGCCCTGCTCGTCCGCGTTGACGAGATAGTCTGCCTCCAGCAGGATCTGGTGGTCGATGCCGCCGATGTCCGTATAGGTATGGTGGTGCGCGGCCAGCCACGAAATGCGGTCCACGTCAGGACGCGCAGCGGGCAGCTCTGTGAAAAACGCCTCTACCAGCGCCGGGCTTTCCAGCTCCTGATGCTTGCCGTCGGTGTCGCCGTATTTCTCCCGGCACAGCGGGCAGGCGATGTCGTGGATCACCGCGGCAAGCTCCAGCACCTCCTGCGTGTGTCTGTCCAGCCCCTCCAGCTCTCCGATGGTCTTTGCCATGGCCCAGACCTTGAGAAAATGGTTGACGTCATGGCGGTTGCCCTTGTAGAATTCGATCATTTTTTGAATTGCGGCTGAAACGATCATGTGATTCCCTCCGTTCTTAAAGTGCGGTTCCCGTTTTCGGTACAAACAGGCCGCGCATATCGGCGTGCTCCAATTCCAGCAGCTTGACCTTCCGTGCGATGCCGCCGCCATAGCCGGTGAGACTGCCGCTTGTGCCCACGACGCGGTGGCACGGGATCATGAGCGAGATCGGGTTGTGCCCGACCGCGCCGCCGACCGCCTGCGCGGACATCTTCTCTGCGCCCAGCCGCTTCGCGGCCTCGGCGGCGATCTGGCCGTAGGTCATGGTTTTTCCATACGGGATCGTCAGCATGATCTCGCAGATCAGCCTGCGGAACGGCGTGGAGTCATAGCGCAGCGGAGGAAGGAAGTCCGGCTCACGTCCGGAGAAGTACACCTCCAGCCAGCGCTTCGCGTCCGCGAACAGCGGGTGTTCTTTTTTTTCGGTCTGCTCCGGCAGAATATTGCCGAAATACCGCTGTCCATTGAACCACAGACCGATGATTGCCTCCCCGTCGCAGGCCAGCGTGATGGAGCCGAGCGGGGACGCGTATTCTGTCGTATAAACCATATTGTACACTTCTATTTGCTTTTTTGCTTGTAATCCTTCATTTCCGGGATAGCCCCGCCTGACACGGCCCAGAGATACAGACTGGCCACGCTGCAGTACGGGCAGAACCGCCGGCGGTATTTTTCAAACAAGTCGCGGTCGATCTCCCGGTGGTGGTACACCATGCGCAGCCCGCGCCGGATGGCAAGGTCGTCATATATATTGACGAAATCTACCTGCTGTTTCAGCACGAGTACAGCGCCAATTTCCTGTTCACGCTCTGGAAGCGGATGCGCAAATACGGTGCCTGCGGCACGGGGCTGACGCAGAACGTGGATGACTTGTTACAGTCCCACACGGCGAGAACCATGCTTGCAAACAGCGAATTCCTGCTCATGCTCAATCAGGCGAGCACGGACCGAATCGAGCTGGCGAGGCTGCTCAATATTTCAGATAATCAGCTCTCGTACATTTCAGGCGTAGACTTTGGACACGGGCTTCTCAAGTGCGGCAGCACCATCGTGCCTTTCGTGGATCATTTTCCTAAAAATGGCAAGCTGTACCAGCTTATGACGACGAAACTATCTGAACGGGTGGAGCAGGCGTCGTAATGCGGGAGGTAAAAGAAAAATCGTCGCTGAAAGCGAGAGCCGTCGAAACCCTCAAATCCGCGCCGCAGGCAGCGTTCCGCCGCGGCACAGATGCTTCCTTTCAGCAGCTTCGGCAGGAGCTGCGCGAGGCAGCGCAGGACGGTCAGCCGGAAGATCGCTACGAGAGCGGCAAGATCACAGACACCGCCGACCATGCCGTGCAGGAAGCCCACCATCTGGCAGAAAAAGCTGTCCACAAGCTGCCGAAAACGAAGGCTGAATCGGAAGCCAGGACAAAATCTGTTCCCCAACACGAACGTCCGCAGCCCCAGTATTCTACTACGGAACCGAGGGAATATCCACCGCAAAGCCAACCACAGGGAAATCAGTCTGTTCGTGAATCGGCTTCTCCAATCAGGGAGAAGCCGGTTTCTCCGGCAAGCGACAAGCAGCCTACTTGTGTACCGCCGGTCGCTTCGGTGAACCAGCCTAAAAATTCTGCATTTTTGCGTTCTGGGTCCTTAGGCAGCAGCAGCTTTTCACCGTAAGTCTGCTCGGTCGTTTCACTCTGACCGGTGCCAAGATCCCATGTCACGACGTATCGGTTTGCTTCAAACTGCGCGTAAAACGTTGTGCTGGCCGTGATCGAAGTAACGGTATTGTAGAGCTTGCCGCCTGTTTTGACCGTGTACCAGCCCTTGAAGCTGTGCCCCTTTTTGACCGGGAGCGATGCAGGGATCGTCGGCTTGCTGTTCGGCTGGACAGTTTCAATGTAAAACAACTCTATGTTTTCCGGGATATGAAGCTTGTTAATTTCTTTGTTCTGCTTCCCTTCTGCCCGCATCTCAAGTGCTGCCAGTCTTTTTTTCAACATTCTTGTCTCGATTCTTTTTCCTCGCAGCCTTGATTTCTTGCGTTTCCTCAAGCGTGAAAGTGTATCTTTTCATTTCTCATCACCATCTTCATGATACATCAACAGTGATAAATTATCAATCGCTTTAAAAGGATATTAGTATTATAGATATAAGGGCACTTTTGGAAGCCAGCCTCATTTCCCTACGATCTTCCCGAATATCTGCTTTTTCCCCTCATCATACCGCTGGATCACAATCATGACGGTATCGCCGGTTTTGAAGTCTGAGTCCTCGTAATGGAACGAATACCGGCACATGACGACCGCGCCGTCGGGGAGGTTGCAGAACACGCCGTCGGCGTATTTACCCGCGATGCTTGCCCAGCGGCGGCAGCCGACGGGGTGGCGCAGGCTGGCTTCGTCGAAGGGGTTCGGAACGGTTTCCTTGACGGAGATCTCAAGGGTGCCTGCCTTGCGGTCAAACTGCTTGACCACGCAGGTCAATTCGTCGCCCGGATGATACTGTTCCCGCAGGTCGGGTATGGCTGCATAGCTCATATCGCGCTGCGGCTGCCTGGAGCTCTTGTCAACACGGGAAGCTTCGATGAACAGCCGCGTCAAACTTCTGCAACTCCGTGTATTCCGGGAGATTTTGATTCTGTATTGCTTACAGGCACGTATATCCGCCGTCAACGGAGAGGACTGCGCCGGTCGTGAATGTGGATGCGTCGCTTGCAAAATAGAGCACCAGTCCGACCATTTCGTCCGGCTGGGCGACTCTTCCCATCGGCGTGCCGCCGCGCCACTTCGCGACCGCGGGGTCGTTCGGCGTAGAAAGCCGTCTGGCCGTGAGCGGCGTATCGGTAAAGCCGGGGCAGATCGCGTTGACGCGTACGCCGCGCTGCGCCCATTCGTTGGCCATGCACTTTGTCAGCATGATGACGCCCGCCTTGGACGAGTTGTATGCGCATTGCTGCTGAGGCAGGGGATTGACGACCAAGCCGGACATGGACGCGACGTTCACGATATTGCCGTGCCCCTGCTGCAGCATCCGGTTTCCGAACGTGCGGCACATGAGGAACGTGCCCGTCAGATTGACGCCGACGACCTTCTGCCAGACCTCCAGCGGCATCTCCTCCGCGGGCGCCAGCTTGTTGACGCCCGCGTTGTTGACCAGAATGTCAAGCCCGTTCGGGAAGATCTCCCATGCCTGCTCCGCAAGCCGCAGCACGTCTTCTTCCTTCGAGATATCCGCTTTCAGCACCGTGCAGCTCACGCCCTTGGCGCGCACGGCAGCCTCCGCTTTGGGAAATTCTTCTTTCATCAGCCCCGCGATGATAATATCCGCGCCCGCCGCGGCCAGACCCTTTGCGATCTCCAGCCCAATGCCGCGCTCCGCGCCGGTCACAAGGGCGGTCTTGCCCTTCAGACTGAACCGGTCCATTGTAAAATCAGCCATATTTATAGATTCCTTCCTTCTTATTCCGTCGTAAACGAATAGATGGTCTTGCTGTCAAAGACCTCGCTTGCGCGCAGGACGCAGCTTGGCCAGTCCGGATGGTGGATGCAGTCCGGGAAATGCTGCGTTTCAAGGCAGAACGCGGAGCGGTGGCCGTATTTCTGTCCGTTTTTGCCGATGCGCTCTTTCATATGGTTGGCCGTAAAGAGCTGCACGCCGGGCTGGTCGGTCGTCACGTGCATGACGATGCCGCTTTTGAGCGACTTTGCCTCGATCGCCGGGACGCTTCCGTCCAGGCAGAAATTCACGTCGTAGCCGCGGAAGGGCTTCACGCACGGCTCGTCGCTGTCCGCGCCCTTGCCGATAGCCTTGAAGCTGCGGAAGTCCATTGCCGTACCCGCGACAGGCGCAAGCTCGCCTGTCGGCAGACAGCCCGCGTCATTCGGCGTATAGCGGTCGGCATGAATTTTCAGAAGCTGCTCCTGCACGGTGCCCTCGCCGTCGAGGTTAAAATAGCTGTGGTTTGTCAGGTTCAGGATCGTATCCTGATCGCACTGCGCCGTATAGTGGAGCATCAGTCCGTCGCCCTGCCAACTGAACTTCACAGATACTGTCAGCGTGCCGGGATATCCCTCTTCGCCGTCCGGCGAGACGCGTGTGAAGCGGACACCGTCGGCCTCCGCCTCGCCCTGCCAGACGTATTTATCAAAGCCGCGCAGGCCGCCGTGCAGATGGTTCTCCCCGTTGTTTTTCGCCAGCCGGTACGCTTTGCCGTTCAGCTCAAATTCCGCGCCGCCGATACGGTTGCCGAACCGGCCGATGGTCGCGCCGTAGAAGCTGGGATTGCCGGTATAGCCGGCCAGATCGTCATAGCCGAGCACGACGGCGACAAGCCTTCCGGTCCGGTCCGGAACCTGAATGCTGCGGATCGCCGCGCCATAGTCCAAAAGCTCCGCGCGCAGGCCGTGTGCGTTTTCCATCGTCCAGCAGGATACGGCAGTACCGTCCGCAAGCGTGCCGAACGTACGCTTTGTGATCTTCATATGGGTTCTTCCTTTCTGATAACACTGCGCCTGCCGGTTTTCCGGCAGGCGTTTGGCGCTTACAGGATTTTGTCCGCGCCCAGCAGCTTGATTTTTCCGATGCAGTAATCGCGGACGGCATGGATGGGTTCGCGCATGAACACATCCAGCGCGACTGTCGTGCGTTCCGTGACCATGACCTGATCGAGGAAGGCATAGCAGAGGTCGGTTGCAAAGTTGACCTTGCGGATGCCTGCTTCTACTGCCATGCGGATCTGCTCGTCCGGTACGCCGGAGCCGCCGTGCAGCACGAGCGGCAGCTTTCCCGTCGCCTCGCGAATGTCGCGGATGCGCTGGATATCCAGCACAGGCGCTTTTTTATACCGTCCATGCGCCGTTCCCACCATGACAGCCAGCGCGGAAACGCCGGTTTCCTTTACAAAGCGCTCTGCCTCCGCGACATCGGTATAGTTGCCGAGCACCTCGTCCTTCGTCGCGCCGACATGGCCGAGCTCACCCTCAACCGGAACGCCGACATAGCCGCAGAGCTCTGCCGCAAGCTTCGTCGTGGCAATGTTCTCCTCCAGCGGCAGGGTCGATGCGTCGATCATTACGCCGGTCATGCCGAGACGGATGGCCCGGACAACCTCTGGGATACCCGCGCCGTGGTCAAGGTGCATGACCGCAGGCTGCGGGAGCTGGCGGATGGCCTCCAGAATGGCGGGCGCGACAAAATTACCGTCGTTGGTATCGGCCAGACGGCTGAACACCTGGAAGATGACCGGTGCGCCGGTTTCCTTTGCGGCTTCCAGAACACCCATGACGCACTCCTGCGTGTAGCAGTTGAACGCTGGGATTGCGCAGCCTTTTTCTTCAGCCAGCGCAAGAATGGATCTTAAATCAGTCAGCATATCAGTTTCTCCTTTTAATCCACCGTATCGGAGTCCAGATGCGGGATCAGGCGGCAGAACTCGCGCAACTCCCATGTATAGTCGCCTTCGACCTCAGCCATGTGATGGATGTACGGGCCGTCGATCAGCTTGCGCTCCCACTTGGTCAGGTTGTTGAACCGTGCCCAGAGGTAGGTGCCGAAGGTATACGGGCCGTCGGCGCTCTCCAGCGTGCCGTTGAGCAGCTGATAGTGGCCGTCGTCCTGATCGAAGCGGCAGATGGTGAATTTGCCGTCCTTGACCTGGAACCACTGGCGCTGGTTCTCCTCGCGCGCAATGGTACCGGGCTTCTTGAGCGAATAGGCGAACGGGCCGCAGTGCCACAGCAGCTCGACGTTCTTGTCCTCGGGGTGGCGGACGGTGAACTCACCGAAGAACGGAGGGTTCTTGCCCAGCGCCGCGCAGGACAGCAGCGCCATGGAGATCGCGCCGTGCATATCGCTCTCGCAGGAGACGATGTAGCCCATGTCGGCCAGAATGCTGTAGGCCGTGCAGGGCATGGCCCCGACGCCCAGCTGCATGGATGTCCAGCACTCGGAGGAAATGACATCGACATCGTATTCCTCGAAGATTTCCTTATAGAGAAGCACAAATGCGTAGATCTTTTTTGCAAGCGGCGGGGTATCCTTGTCCATCTGATAGCGCTCGAACAGGATCTTCGCACCCTCCTCCAGCTCCGCGTCGCGTTCTTTGAGAATACGGTTATATTTGTCAATAATGACCGCCATGTTGACTGGGATGATGTGCATGCCGAAGCGCTGCATCAACTCACCCTCATTGAAAATAACGGAGCAGAAGGGCTTCGGACGCAGACCGACCTGTGCGATGCGCATACCGCGGAAATTCTTGATCATGCAGGCAACGCGGACGAATTTGTCCAGGCCGTCGGCGAAAATCGGGTCGCTTACGGCTACGACAATCTCCCCGCCGAGGCGCTTACGATGTATGCCGACGGCTGGATCACCGGTGTCGGCACGCTCTTCCCGGCGGAGACGGTCCATGTCTACGACCTCTGCAAGGCTGGCAAACCGCTTGAGGCCAGAGACTACATCATGACCGTCTGCCGCAAATATATGCACTTCTTCAACGAGCCGACGCAGGAGGGCCTACCCTCCCCGTGGCTGGCGATCATCAAGGAGGGGCTGACCATGCGCGGTATCCCCATCGGCCTGCCCCGCAGGCCCATCCATCCGCTTCCCGACAGCGTCCGCGCGGAGCTGACGGCAGTCATGCGGGACTTCGGCTATTACCAGCTTGGATAAGGAGGCGTTATTATGGACGGCACCATCTATGTCAAGCCGGAACGCATCCGGCAGTACGTGATCGATCTGTTCGGCTATTACCACGTCAACAAGGCAGACGCGGGCATGATCGCCGACAATCTGATCGACGCCGAGATCCGCGGCGTCACGACCCACGGCCTGACGCGCATCCCGCTCTACACGGAAAAGCTCATCTCCGGCCTGTGCGACGCGAGAGCCGTGCCGGAGATCGTCAGAGAGTACGGCGCGACCGCCCTCATCGATGCACACGACGGGCTTGGCCAGGTCGCAGCGACGAAGGCCATGGAGCTTGCCATTGAAAAGGCGGAGCAGTTCGGCGTCGGCTACGTCGGCCTGCGCAACGGCAGCCACTACGGCACTGCGGGCTATTACGCCATGATGGCCGAAAAGCGCGGCATGATCGGCTTTTCGATGACGAATTCCGGCGCGTTTGTCGCGCCGTTCGGCGGCGTGGAAAAGCGGCTGGGCACGAACCCCATCGCCGTCGCGCTTCCCGCCGAAAAGCATCTGCCAGTCCTGCTGGATATGGCCACCAGCCGCGTTTCCCGCGGCAAGCTGCTCGTCAGCATGAAAAAGGGTGAGCCTGTCCCGGACGACTGGGCGCTCGCAATCGACGGCAGCCGCACGACCGACGCCGCGCAGGCCTTCCGCGGCATTCTGCTGCCGCTCGGCTACAAGGGCTACGGCATGGCGGTGATCGTGGATATGCTCTCCGGTGTGCTCAACGGCAGCGGCTTCGGCGTCGCGGTCGATACGCCGAAGGACAAGCCCATCGTCGGCAGCAGCTTCCTCGCCATCAAGACAGAGGCATTCTGTGAGCAGGGCGAGTTCCGCCGCAATGTCGATGCTCTGATCGATGAGATCAAAACGTGAAGCTTGAAGCCGGTACGGACGAAGTTCTCATGCCGGGTGAGATCGAATTCCGCGCCGAGATCGCCAACCGCAAAAAGGGCGGCGTTCCCATCCAGCCGTTCCAGATCAGCGAACTGAATGAACAGGCTGCACCGTTCGGATTCACATTTGAAGAATATTTATAACGCAGGAGGGAAAAACAATGGAGAAACTGGATCTGCACGGCAAGACAGGTTTTATCATCGGCCGTCCGCGCGTGATCGACACCTATGAATACCATAACACCTGTGCAGAGGCCATGCTGCCGCTCGACGGCGATGCATATATCCACGTCGCGCCTGCCGGTCCTGCTGACCATGTCCCGTATGACGAGGTCGAGGTTTTCCGCGTTCCGAAGGGAACGATGGTCACGCTTCGCCCCGGCGTCTGGCACCACGGCCCGTTCTGCGTGGATACAGACTCCCTGCAGACGCTCATCATCCTGCCGGAACGGCTCTATGCCTATGACTGTACGGTCCTGACCGCTCCGGAAGCCGATAAGCTTCGGATCGAAGCTTGATCCCCGGCAACTCATAATTATTGAGCGGCTGTTCAAAGCAGCCGCTCTTCTTTCTGAAAGGAAGCACTATGGATTACGCAAAGGAATCCCTTCGTCTGCATGGCGAATGGAAGGGAAAAATCGAGGTCACGGCGCGCGTGCCGGTCGAGACGAAGGACGTTCTGTCGCTTGCCTACACGCCGGGCGTGGCGCAGCCGTGCCTCGAAATTCAAAAAGACATCAACAAAAGCTACGAGCTGACCCGCCGCTGGAATTTATGCGCCGTCATTACCGACGGCTCCGCCGTTCTCGGCCTCGGCGATATCGGCCCGGAGGCCGGTATGCCGGTCATGGAGGGCAAGTGCGTGCTCTTCAAGGCCTTCGGCGATGTGGACGCGTTCCCACTGTGCGTCAGGACGCATGATGTGGACGAATTCGTCAATACCGTCGCACTCATCTCCGGCTCGTTCGGCGGCGTGAATCTGGAGGATATTTCCGCTCCCCGCTGCTTTGAGATCGAGCGCAAGCTCAAGGAGCGCTGTGACATCCCCATCTTCCACGACGACCAGCACGGCACGGCGGTCATCACGCTTGCGGGCCTGACCAATGCGCTGAAGGTCGTCGGCAAAAAGAAGGAGGACGTGAGGATCGTCACGTCCGGCGCAGGCGCGGCAGCGATTGCAATCGTGAAGCTGCTCCTGTCCGCAGGCTTCAAAAATGTGACCATGTGCGACCGCAAGGGCGCAATTTACAAGGGCCGGGACGGCCTCAACTGGATCAAGGAAGAGATGGCGGAGGTCACGAATCTGGAGCATAAGGCCGGGAGCCTTGCCGACATACTCGTCGGCGCGGACGTGTTCATCGGCGTCTCCGCGCCCGGAACCCTTACCACCGAGATGGTCAAGACCATGAACAGGGACGCCATCGTCTTCGCCTGCGCGAACCCGACGCCGGAGATCTTTCCGGAGGATGCAAAGGCGGGCGGCGCAAAGGTCGTCTCGACCGGCCGAAGTGATTACCCGAACCAGATCAACAATGTTCTGGCCTTCCCCGGCATCTTCCGCGGCGCGTTCGACGTGCGCGCAGGCGATATCAACGAGGAGATGAAGGTCGCCGCCGCGCACGCGCTGGCAGAGCTCATCTCCGACGAGGAGCTTTCGGAGGACTATATCATCCCCAAAGCCTTCGACCACCGCGTCGGCCCAGCCGTCGCAAAGGCCGTCGCGGAGGCCGCCAGAAGAACCGGCGTGGCATATGCCGCTGCCGCACACCGGACAATTCTCTGACAGCACCGCAGAGAGAGCAGGCTGTGCCGCCGCACAGCCTGTTTTTTATAATTCCATCCGGGCGTCTCCTGCTCATGCAGACAGCCTCGCCCCGCTGGGATGCAAACCCATCATCTTCTGTTTTTGGAAAAAAGATGGGAAACACATCTTGAAAAGCATACCCGGTTTGGCTTATAATAACGAAAAAGGCGGGTTCATACAAATCGGTGGATCCGCTTATTTGCGCAGCGGCTTTTGTGCAATATGCGCTTCCCGCTCAGTCGGAAGAAACAGAAATTTGGGAAATCTTTATGAAGCAGGAGGAAGGAAAGATGGAGCTGTTTGAAGAGGTCGGCCAGACCCTGTCCAGGACCGGTCAGGGCCTGGCGCAGAAGGCGCGCGACACCGCGCAGGTCACGAAGCTGAAGCTCGCCGTCAGCGAGGACGAGCGGGCGATCGAGGGCATTTACCTGTCCATCGGAAAAGCGTATTGCCGGATGTGCGAAGCGTGTTCCCCGGAACAGCTGCCGTCCGAGGCCGCATCCGAGCCGATCGCGTCTCTGCTGACAAGCCTTCGGGAGCGGAAGCAGCAGCTGCTCGACAAGCAGCAGACCATCCGCGTCATTCAGCAGGTCATGATCTGCCCCAAGTGCGGCGCTTCGTGCAGCGCGGAAGGCAGCTTCTGCACCAACTGCGGCGCAAGTCTGCAGGAGGCAAAGGCCGGCGTGTTCAGCTGCCCGGCCTGCGGCAGCAAGCTCAAGCCCGGCGCGGCCTTCTGTACGCAGTGCGGCAAGCCCGTCCGGTAATATCAGAAAAAGAGAAAGATAAGGGGTATTGAAGTATGAAAACAAAGTCCTACACAAAGTATCTTGGCATTCTGCTTGTCATCGTGTCTGTTTTCACGCTGTTCTTCAACTGGATCAGCGCCGCGCGCTATATCAAAAACCTCCAAAAGGCGGCTTCAGACAGCCTTGGCTTCTTTTCAGACTACTCCTACACCGACGCGCTGATCGAGGATGCCATCGATAGTCTGGATGACACGCTGGATGACCTTAGGGATTCCGCCGAAGATCTGGAATACTATTATGACATTCCGGCCAACAAAGCGCGCTCTGTTGCGAAAAAGGCTACCCGCATTTTAAAAACGATCAAAGATTTTGCGTTGTCGCCCTGCGATGCCGCGCTGATCTGCGCGGATGCCAGCAGCATTCTCCGCACTGCGGTAAAATACGAGATGATTAGTGAGAGCACGACCGATTCAGATGAGTACAAGCGTGGAAAGACGATCATGTTCGTTATCTCGCTGATGTTCTGGGCAGTGCTCCTGCTCGGCATTGCCGCACTGGCCATGCGCGTTCTTGGGCGGTCGCAGAATCTGGACATCGCGTATTTCGCTGTGATGATCCTGCTGGCTCTTGCGGCGATCATCGTCACGATCTGGGCAAACGGCAAGTTGGAAGACAGCGTGCTCCGCCTGACGCTGTGGCCGTTCCTCGGTGTGCTGTGCGCGGTCCCCATGAAGCTCCTGCCGAATATCAAGGCTTCCGCCTACACTCCCGCGCGTGCGAATACGCGTGCTTATGCGCGTCCTTCCGCACCGGCTCTGACCTGCGCATCCTGCGGCAGCAGACTGGATCCGTCCGAGCGCTTCTGCTCCCACTGCGGCGCACCCGCTGCACAGGCAAGACCGGCTGCAGCCGCCACGATCTGCCAGACCTGCGGCGCGGCCGTTGACAACGGATATGCGTTCTGCCCGAACTGCGGTTCGCCGGTTACGCGGTACGCGCCGACCAGCTGGGTCTGCCCGACCTGCGGCGCAACTCTGGACGCGAACACGCGCTTCTGCCCGACGTGCGGCCACCCGAAGATCTGAACTGCATAAAAACGCCGGAGCCGCGATACTGCGGCTCCGGTTTTTTAAGCTTTGGGAAACAGGCGGGTCATTTCAGCTTGAATCGGATGTCGTCGCCGTAGAATTGGAAGAGACAATACGTACCCAACAGGCGTGAGGTAATCTGTGGCGTATAACGGGCGGCCAGCTCGCTCGGTGCAAGATTCGTAGACAGGATCACAGGCTTTTTTTCCATCAGACGGGTATTCAGAAGCTGATAAAGCACTGAAATAGTAAACTGCGTGGTCATCTCTGTACCGAGATCATCGAGGACCAGCAGATCGCTGATGAAAAACGCCTCTGTCCGAGATATATCCGGCCGCGGGCGGAATTTATCGTCTTCAAATGCGGAGAACAGCTGCCCAACGGGCGCATAGCAGACGGAAAAGCCACGGTCCGCAACGACGCGCGCGATGCAGGCAGATAAATAGGTCTTTCCTAGCCCGGTCGCACCAGAAAACAGTAGAGACTGTCCTTCTGCCGGAAAGCACTGTGCATAGCTCTGCGCCCGCCGGTACGTTGCACGCATCAGCTCGCGCGGGCTGCTGTGGCATTTTGCGTCATATTGGTCAGAATAGAGTTCCAATCGAAATTTTTCAAAGCTGTCCGTGCCGAACAGTGCAGCCAGCTCCTTCTTCTGCTCCTGCCGGCAAAGCTCCCGCAGGCATTCGCACATCTGCGCGCCCACATAGCCCGTTCCGCCGCACTTCGGGCAGAGCGGCTGGACGGTCAGATCGTCCGGCTCCAGCCCCTCGGCCTGCAAGATCCAATCCCGCTCCTGCTGAAGGGCCAGGTTGTCCTTTTTCAGCTGCTGCATGGCGGCCACGGGGTCGCCCTGCCGGCGGAACGTCGCGGCAAGCACGTGCGCGGCGGTCCTGCGCAGCTCCCGCTCGATCTCGCCCAGACGCGGCTGCTTTTCATAGATCACCGCGATGCGGGCGCGGGAGGACTGCTCGTTCTGCTCGTTTTCGCTTTGCAGGCGCTGCATGGCGCGCTGCACAATGGCCTGAGAATATGCCACGGTCAATCCTCCTTGTTATTCAACATCCGGTCAATAGCAGCAAGCTGGAAGTCGCTGAGCGTGTCGTTGTGCTGCTGGACGCCCTGCGAGAGTTTTGCGCCCGCGTAGCTGCGCTGCGGGGCACGGTCGCCGGATTCGATCTGGCTGAGGGTGGTGAAGCCCTGCTCGTGCCAGCTGCGCAGGATGGAGTTGCAGTAGGGCCATTTCAGCCCGCCGGTCGCCATGCAGGTCTTTTCATAGGCAAGGCCGATTTCCTGTTCGCCGAAGCCCCACGAGAGCCACGTCAGGATATAATTCTCCTCGCCCGTCGTCAGCCTGCGGCCCGTAATGCCGAACAGCTCCCGGATCTTGCCCAGCTGCGACTGCCGCAGAAGCTGGTTCTGCATATAGACCGCCGCCTGCTCCATCGTGTCGATGCCGTGGTCGGCCCAGTAATACGCTTCCTTTTCGATTGACCGCAGCGACGGCATCCGCGAAATGCCGCGCGAACGCTGCCGCTGGATGCAGTAGTTGACGAGGATCGAAATGACCTCGCCGGGAAGCCCCAGATAGCGGTAGATCGACAGCAGGATTTTTAATTCTTCATTGGACAGGACCCGTCCCAGCCGCCGCTGCGTCTCGCCGGTGATGGCTTCAAACTCGCGGCTGGTGCGCGTCTCGCGAATGACGTCCTGCTCGGTATAGACCGGGGCCTGCGACGCGTCGAGGTGTGTTCTTGCCTCCTGCGGCCAGAGCCCCAGCTGCTGGAGCGTCGCGCAGGCCAGATCGTACCGGGCCTGCGTCATGCGCAGCGCCGTCTGCGCGCCCGAAAGCGGGCGGTTCTCAAAAAGATAGAGATACAGCAGCGCAGCGTCGCCGTTGGCGGCGGCCAGCAGCCGCTGCGCGGCGTCGGCGGGGATGAGAAGCGGTTCCGCCAAGGCGAGCGCCCCCTTTCATAAAACCGGAATCATCCGAAATCAAACGCCAGATAGACATCCGGCATACGTGCATCCGAAAGCCATTTGCACATGGCAAATGGTGCGCTGCCGCCCACGGTGCGCACGCGGCACTGCTTTGCCGGAAGCTGTTTTAACAGTGCCGGAAGAACAGAGCAGTCCGGCAAGATCTCGTCCACGACGAGTGTCTCGCCGTCCGGATGTGCGCAGGCGCAGCCGAAGTGGCTGCCGAGTTCCAGCCGGTAAAAGCCGGACATGGAGGCCTGATACCGAAGATCGGCAAGCGAATAACGCACGTGCGGCGCGTCATAGAGCACAGTTTCGCGCAGGCCCGCGTACTCGGTCGGACTCAGCGCCTCGCATACGCCCCGCGCCTCCGGCGCGCCGCCCTCGTCAAAAAAGGCTGTGTTCTGCGAGACAAAGCCCAGCGTCTCATAATACGCGCGCAGCGCGTCCGTCGCCGGGACGAGCGTCAGGCAGTCGAAATACCGCTTTGTCAGTTCTTTTTCTGCGTAGGCCAGCAGCTTCGCGCAGATCCCGCGCCGCCGGAAGTCCGGGTGCGTAGTCACGGCATACAGATAGGCCGAGCGGCAGCTTTTTTCGCCCCACGCAAGCTCCTGCGGCAGGGCGTAGGCGGCGGCAATGACCTTGCCGTCCTCTTCTGCACAGAAGCCGGTCGCGGTGGGATAGGAAATGGCGAAAAACGCCTCGATCTCCTGTTCCGTGTCGCCGAAGCCAAGCGCCCAGAGCGCCTTCAGCTGCGGCAAATCGCCAGGGTTTGTTTTGCGCAGGCGCATGGTTCAGCTCTCCTTCCAGTCGGCTGTGTATTTTTCCAGCAACACCGTCGGCTGGTACGATTCCTTCGCGCGGCGCAGGCCCTCGGAGCCCATGTCGTCCTCGCGGTTGAGAAAGCGCACCTCGGGATATTTTTCCGCGATCATGCGGGAAAACTCGCGGTTGATCATGGCGTAGGCCCCGTTCACATCCGGGAACGCCTTTTCAAAGCCGACGTCATAATAGTCCCGGTTCATGCGGCTGCCCATGGAAAAGGCGATGATGCGTTCGCCGTCGGACAGCAGCAGGCCGTCCATCTCCAGCTCGTCAAAATGGTCGAACGCGCGCTGCAGCGCGGCCTTTTCCAGCTGCAGCTGGTCAAGCTCCTGCGCGTTCACGGCAGGTTCATGCGTCTCATACCAGATGCGCAGCATCTCATGGCACTGCGGAAGATTCTCATCGGTAATGGGAGCCGTGAACCAGTCGGGGAATTCGTCTTCAAAGCGGTTGCAGTGGTTGCGCTTGGACTGGAGCTTTTTGCCGTGCAGTTCGGAGAGTTCTTCAACGGTATAGATATAGTCGTAGGAATTGCGGCAGGCGGTAAACTCAAATTTGCCCGGATAGAGCGCTTCGAGTTCCGCGCGCGTTTCGTTCGTCAGACTGCGCAGGCGCATGGGATTGCCGCGTTCGGCCGCGTCGGCACGGATGGCCTCAATGGCCTCGCGCAGATCGCCGGTCCCGGCGGGGTAGAGATAGACCTCGCGGCCGCGCCACGGCGCGTGCTGGGTCAGGCGCTCCCCCGCCCGTCCAAGCTCGCCGAAATAATCTGACCAGAGATACATACAGCTGAACGCGTACTCCGCGCCGGGATAGGCGCAGCGTTTCAGGATTTCATGCGCCCACGCGCGGTCGGCGGCCTCCGCCTTGTGAAAAGAGATCATAGAAAAATCGGAACTCCTGTCTGTATTATGATAAAAAATTGATTCATTGTCAGTATACCACGAATGTCAAATATTTCGCAACAGCGTTGACAAAAATACGGGAAAAGGATACAGTATAGAGTAACAGCCCCTCTTTCATTCGGAGCGGGCAGAAAAGAGGAAAAATATATGTGCGAAGTATGCAAGAAACCGTTTTATATCACCACGCCGATCTATTATCCGTCGGATAAGCTCCACATCGGCCACACCTACTGCACCGTCGCGACCGACGCCATGGCGCGGTACAAGCGCCTGCAGGGCTGCGACGTCATGTTCCTGACCGGCACGGACGAGCACGGCCAGAAAATCGAGGACAAGGCGAAGGCCGCCGGCGTCACGCCGCAGCAGTTCGTCGACAACATCGTCGCCGGGCCGAAGGGCATTCTCGATCTGTGGAAGCTCATGAATATCTCCAACGACCGCTTCATCCGCACCACGGACGATTATCATGTGGAGGCCATTCAGAAGATCTTCCGGAAGATGTATGAAAACGGCGATATCTATAAGGGCGAATACAAGGGCAAATACTGCACGCCCTGCGAAAGCTTCTGGACGGAGAGCCAGCTGGTGGACGGCAAGTGCCCCGACTGCGGCCGTGAGGTGCACGACGCGTCGGAGGAGGCCTATTTCTTCCGCCTGTCCAAATACGCGGGCCGCGTGCGCGAGCTGCTGACGACGACGGACTATCTGCAGCCGAAGTCCCGCGTCAACGAAATGGTCAACAACTTCATCGATCCGGGCCTCGAAGACCTCTGCGTCTCCCGCACCAGCTTCAGCTGGGGCGTGCCGGTCGATTTTGATCCGGGCCATGTGGTCTACGTCTGGGTCGACGCGCTGTTCAACTACACCACAGCGCTCGGCTTCATGAACGAAAAGTACCACGATTATGAGAAATACTGGCCCGCGGACGTGCACTTTGTCGGCAAGGAGATCGTGCGCTTCCACTCCATCATCTGGCCCGCCATGCTCATGAGCATGGGGATGCCGCTTCCGAAGCACGTCTACGGCCACGGCTGGCTCGTCATGGACGGCGGCAAGATGTCCAAATCCAAGGGCAACGTGGTTGACCCCTATATTCTGGCGGAAAAATTCGGCGTCGATGCGCTGCGCTTCTTCCTGCTGCGCACGTTCCCCTTCGGCTCCGACGGCAATTTCTCCAACGAGCTGCTCATCAACACCATCAACATCGATCTGGCCAACGATCTCGGCAACCTCGTCTCCCGCACGACGGCGATGGTCGAAAAATATTTCGGCGGGACGCTCCCCGAGACGCGCGAAGCGGGCGAGGCCGACGAGAGCCTGATCTCCATGCTTTCCGGCCTTCGCGACCGCTATGAGGCGCAGATGGAGAAGTTCCAGTTCCAGAACGGACTGGACGAGATCTTCAAGTGCATCCAGCGCGCGAACAAATATATCGACGAGACGATGCCCTGGGCGCTTGCCAAGGACGAGGCAAACAAGCCGCGTCTGGCCTCCGTCATGTATAACCTGCTCGAAACCATCCGCATCTGCACGACGCTCCTGCTGCCGTTCATCCCGGCCTCCTGCGAGAAAATTTTCGCACAGATCGGCGCGGACGCAGCTGTCCAGACCTGGGACAAGGCCAACGTCTGGGGCGCGCTTTCGCAGACCGCCTGCGTGCACAAGGGCGAGGCGATCTTCCCCCGCATTGACGCGGCCAAGGCGCTGGCCGAACTGGAGGAGCTTGAGGCCGAGCAGAAAAAGGCCCTCCTGCCCGCCGTTGAGGTCGAGCCGCAGCTGGAGGAAAAGGTCGACTTCGACACCTTCTGTAAATCCGACCTCCGCGCCGTCAAGGTCAAGTCCTGCGAGCGCGTGAAAAAATCCGACAAGCTCCTGCGCTTCACGCTCGACGACGGCAGCGGCACGGACCGTCAGATCCTCTCCGGCATCGCGAAGTTCTATGAGCCGGAGGCGCTCGTCGGCAAGACGCTTGCCGCGATCATCAACCTGCCGCCCAGAAAGATGATGGGGCAGGAATCGTGCGGGATGCTCCTGTCCGCCGTCCACAAGGAAAAGGGCGAGGAAAAGCTGAACCTTCTCATGCTGAACGACGCCATCCCCGCCGGCGCGAAGCTCTGCTGAGGCCCCCTGTACAGCCAAAAACCGTGAAGCTCCAACGCCGGGGCTTCACGGTTTTTTTATCAGACGCTTCCGCGTGGAAACGCCCAAGGTTAGCCCCTTTCTTTATGTTCTGTTTCTATTCCGGCATTCCATCAAGCCCCATTTTTCAGGGCGCAAAACGGCAGCCCCCGGACACGGGGCTGCCGTCTGCTGCTATATTATGGTTTTGTATCGAAACTCAGGCAATCCATTTGGACGGTTGGATGCTGAAATATAGCTGAAAAAACTCAGATCGTAACGCCGGCCTTTTCGAGGATGGCCGGGACGTTCTTTTCTGCGCCGATGGCCATGATATGGACGCCGTCGCACAGATGCTCGTCCTTGATCTTCGCGATCATCTCCGCTGCCATCTCGATGCCGAGCTGCATGGGAAGACCCTTGACACCCTTTTCCTTGCCCTCGGCTGCCGCTGCGGCAAGCTTGTCGATCATATCCTGCGGCACCGCGATGCCGGGGACGTTTTCGTTCATGTACCGCGCCATGCCCGCAGCCTTGAGCGGGATGATACCAGCCATGATATGCGTCTTGATACCGGCCGCGTCGACCTTATCCAGGAAGCGTTTGAACGTTTCCAGATCAAAAATACCCTGCGTCTGGATGTACTCCGCGCCGTTTTCGACCTTCTGGCGCAGCTTGTTGATCTGCAGCTCGATGGGGTCATAGACCGGAGTGACGGAAGCGCCCTTGTAGAACTTCGGCGCGCCGCCGGCGATCTCATTGCCGCCGCAGTCGCAGTTTGTCTGCTCCATCTTTGTGAGCATTTTCAGAATGCCGACGGAATCCAGATCATAGACCGGCTTGGATTCCGGACAGTCGCCGACGACGGGATGGTCGCCCGTCAGAGCCAGCATCGTGTCGATGCCGAAGGCCGCTGCGGACAAAATATCGCCCATGATCGCCATACGGTTGCGGTCGCGGCCGGTCATCTGCAGGATCGGCTCGATGCCCGCATTCTTGAGCGCGACGCACAGGCCGAGGCTGGACGCCTTGAGACTGGCGGACTGCATATCGGTCACGTTGACGCCGTGAACCTTGCCGTTCAGGAGCTTTGCAGCCTCCAGCTGCTCGGAAAAATCATAACCCTTCGGGGGGGCCATTTCGGCGGTGACGCCAAATTTACCGGCTTCAAAAGCCTCTTTCAACATACTCATATTATTTCTTCCCCTTTAAGCTGATCGTTCTCGGATAGCTGAACTTCGCGTAGCCCTTGTCCTCGCGGGTGTGGCCGAGCTTGTCGAGCTGGCCGATCTCGCCAAGGCGCTTGTAGATCTTGATCCATGCGCAGTCGTTTTCCGGGTTGACCTCGCACTTGCCGTTCTTCTGGCCGCCGCAGGGGCCGTTGACGAGGCTCTTGGCACACTGGGTCACGGGACAGATGCCGCCGGTCTGGCCCAGAACGCAGTCGCCGCAGAAGTGGCACGCCTCTTCCCAGACGCCGAATCGGACGGCTTCGCCGAGGTACATGGTGTTGTTGGACGGATAGGTGGGGATGCCGGGGGCATTTTTTGCGACGCACTGCACGCCGTCGCCGCAGGACATACAGATCACGCAGTCCGGCTTTGCCGCGACGAGGGGCTTCATCTTGCCCTTGACACCGAGGTTCATGCAGCAGTAATCGGCGATCGTCGTGCCGACGACCTTCTTGCCTGCTGCCTCCAGTGCCTTTGCCAGCGCGGCGACCTCCGGCTCGCCGCCGGTGTGACAAGCCGTTGCGCAGCTGTTGCAGCCGACGATCGCGACTGTTTTTGCGTCGCCGACCATCGCCATGAGCTCTTCCATGGGCTTCTTTTGCGTAATAATCATGCTAACGTCTCCTTGCGTATGAAATGCGGGCGCGGTTTTTGAAAGCCGCGGACGTATGTCTCGAACATGGCACTATCATACTCCAAACCCGCGCAGAAATCAACATGATTCCAAGGCAAACAACGAAAAATTTCTGGAATTCTTACAGAATTCCAAGACTGGCAAACAGAAAGCCAACATGATATAATACAGGCAAACACAAACAGGAGGCATGAGCAGCCATGCAGGCAGGTTTTTTTGAAAAGCAGATCGTTCTGACCCCGGATCTTTGCGGCAGCGCGGCGGCGCTTTCGCCGCTGGCGGCGTTCACGATCTTTCAGGGCATCGCGTCGGAGCACGCGGAGAGGATCGGCGTTGGCGGCGCGGCCATGGCAAAGCGGGGCGAATTCTGGCTGACCGTCCACAGCCGGGTGGATTTTTACGAGCCGGCGTATCTCATGGACGAGCTGACAGCCCGCACGTGGCCGGAGCAATGCGAGGGCCGGGACATCCGCTGCTTCCGCAGTTACCGGCTGACGAAGGGCGAACAGACCGTCGCGCTGGGCCGGACGCAGTGGGCCATTCTCGGCCCGGAGCAGAAGATCCTGCGCTTTGAGCAGTCCGGCTTCCCGGCGGACTTCCCCTTTCCGGACGCAGCCGCCATTGCCGAGCCGCCCGTGCGCTTCCACGACGAGCTGACGCAGGACGAGCTTATCTACACGCACCTCGTCCGCGCGACGGATATCGACATGGGGCGGCATATGAACAACGTCGTCTATATCCGCCTCCTGCTCGACTGCTTTTCGGCAAAGGAGCTTGCCTCCGGCAGGATCAAAAGCATTGAGGCGCACTATGCAAGCCCATGTCTGGAGGGCGAAACGCTCGGCGTCTTCTGCCGCCGGAAGGAGCGGCTCTGCCGCATGGCCGTCCGCCATGCAGACGGCCGCCCCGCCGTTCTGGCGCAGATCGTATTTGGATAAGTCCATATGCAAAACGAGCCGCCCCGTCTGGGGCGGCTCGCGGTGTGATATGGGTCAGATCCGGCTGGCTGCGGCCTCTACGAAGCCGAAGAACAGCGGGTGCGGACGGTCGGGGCGGCTTTTGAATTCGGGGTGGAACTGGCAGGCGGTGAACCACGGGTGGTCCGGCAGCTCGACGATCTCGATGAGCCGTCCGTCCGGGGACAGTCCGGTCGGAACCAGTCCGGCGGCGACGAACGCATCGCGGAAGTCGTTGCAGAATTCATAGCGGTGGCGGTGACGCTCGGAGATCTCCGTTTTTCCATAGAGCGCCGCTGCGCGGCTGCCCTCCGACAGCACGCACGGATATGCGCCGAGGCGCATCGTGCCGCCCTTCTGGGTGATGGACTTCTGTTCGGGCATGATGTCGATGACGGGGTGCCTGGTAAACTCGTCGAATTCCGCCGAGTGCGCATCCTCCCAGCCCAGCACGTGCCGCGCGAACTCGATCACGGCGATCTGCATACCGAGGCAGATGCCGAAATAGGGGATCTTATGCGTGCGGGCGTACTGTGCGGCGACGATCATGCCCTCAATGCCGCGGTCGCCGAAGCCGCCGGGCACGAGAATGCCCGCGCAGCCGCCGAGGACAGCTTCCGCATTTTCCTGCGTGAGCTTTGACGAGTCGACCCAGCGGATATCGACGATCACGTTATTCGCCGTACCCGCGTGGAACAGCGATTCCTCGACGGACAGATACGCGTCGTGCAGCTCCGTATATTTGCCGACCAGCGCGATGGACACATGGCGGCTGGCCGTCTTGATGCGCGCGACCATCTCGCCCCACGCGGTCAGGTCCGGCGCACCGCAGGCAAGCTCCAGCTTGCGGCAGACGACGTTTGCAAGGCCCTCGCGTTCGAGCAGCAGCGGCACCTCATAGAGCGTCGAGGCCGTCGTGTTCGGAATGACGCAGTCCGGCTCCATGTTGCAGAACAGGGCGATTTTACGGCAGATGTCCTCCGTCATGGGCTGGTTCGTGCGGCAGACGAGGATATCCGGCTGGATGCCGATGGACAGCAGCTCCTTGACGGAGTGCTGTGTGGGCTTGCTCTTAAGCTCGCCCGAGCCGGGAATTTCGACGATCATGGGCACATGGATGAACAGGACGTTTTTCTTCCCCTGCTCGGCAGCCACCTGCCGGATGGCCTCGAGGAACGGCTGTGACTCGATATCGCCGACCGTGCCGCCGATCTCGGTGATGAGCACGTCGGATGTTCCGTTGTCCATCTGGTAGATGCGGGACTTGATCTCGTCCGTGATATGCGGGATGATCTGCACGGTGCGGCCCAGATAGCCGCCCTCGCGCTCGCGGCACAGAACGCTCCAATAGACCTTGCCCGCCGAGACGGAGCAGCCCGCCGTCAGACTCTCGTCCGTGAAGCGCTCGTAATGGCCGAGATCAAGGTCCGTTTCCGCGCCGTCGTCGGTGACGAAGACCTCGCCGTGCTGATACGGGCTCATGGTGCCGGGGTCAACGTTCAGATACGGGTCAAATTTCTGGTTCTGCACGCGCAGACCGCGCTGCTTCAAGAGCCTGCCGAGCGATGCGGCGCAGATGCCCTTGCCAAGGCCGGACACGACGCCGCCGGTGATAAAAATATACTTCATCCTGTATGCCTCCAACTCCCAGTTTCTGCGAAAAACAAAATACGGTCGGTATTGTACCGCTGCACGCGCAAAACGTCAAGAATGAAACTTTTACGAAGATAAAATCACGAAAAACACAGGCTTTTGTGGAGCAAGCCGAAATTTTCACAAACCGGTATTTTTTCCTTGCAGCGCGCGGGCAGCTATGCTATACTAAACCTGTACCCACCGCCGGAGGCGTCCGCCTCCGGCGGGCTGTTTTTTATGCTTGTCCGCATATTGCGGACAGCGCAAAGCCCCGCCTGTCTTATGACAGACGGGGCGCTTTTGCAGGTTTTCAATGCGTTTCGTTGTATTTACGGATGCCGAGGGCCAGAAGGTCCATGGCGCGCTCCAGATCCTCCTGCTTGAGGACGTAGGCGATGCGGATCTCGTTGCGGCCCTTGCCGGGCGTGGCGTAGAAGGGCTCTCCGGCGGAGAACATGACGGTGTCGCCGTGATCTTCAAACTCCTGCAGCAGCCAGAGCTGGAATTTCTCCGCGTCGTCGACCGGCAGCGCGGCCATGAGATAAAACGCGCCGCGCGGGCATTCGCAGATGACGCCGGGGATCTCGTGCAGCTTGCGCACGACGGTATCCCGGCGGCGCTTGTATTCCTGCCGCACCTGCTCGAAATATTCCGGCCCGACGGAGTAGAGTGCCGCCGCTGCGATCTGGTCGAGCGTTGCGACCGACAGCCGCGCCTGACAGTATTTGAGGGCGTTGGCCATAAACTCCCGGTTGCGGCTGATGAGGCAGCCGATGCGTGCGCCGCAGGCGGAAAAGCGCTTGGAGACGGAATCGATGAGGATCAGGTTTTCCTGTCCGTAGTCAAACTTGCCGAACGAATGCAGCGGCTCACCGTCGTAGGTAAACTCGCGGTAGACCTCGTCGGCCACGAGATACAGATCGTGCGCCACGGCCACGTCGAGCAGCATTTTCATCTGCGCCTCCGTGAGACACGTGCCGGTGGGGTTGCCGGGATTGGTGATCATGATGGCCTTCGTCTTCGGCGTGATGCAGGCTTCAATGCGCGCACGGTCAGCGTAGAAATAGCCCTCCTCCGGCTTTGTGTGCAGGGGGTGGATGACGCCTCCGGCGGTCGTGATGAACGTGTGGTAATTCGGGTAGAACGGCTCGGGGACAATGACCTCGTCGCCCTCGTCGAGCAGACAGTTTGCCGCGATCTGCAGCGCTTCGCTGCCGCCGGTGGTGATGAGGATGTCGGATTCGTTCAGCTGCACGCCGATATTGCGGTAATATCGCTCGATCGCTTCGATCAGCTCCGGGATGCCGGGCGAGGCTGCGTAGGCCAGAACCGGCGTGCGGAAATTGTGGATCGCGTCGTACAGTGCGTCCGGCGTGTGGATATCGGGCTGGCCGATATTCAGATGATAGATTTTCTTGCCGGCTGCCGCTGCTGCTACTGCGTAGGGATGGAATTTGCGCATGGGGGACTGCCCGCATGCAAGTGCTTTGCTGGACAACTTCATAAGAATACCTCCTGTACCCGTATTTTCCGGGATGTCCACCCCGGTTCCTGCACATGCCGTGCATGAAAATTTTATTCATCATACCATATTCCAGGCAAAAAAACAACGGGAACCTCGGCACCGCAGGAAGTTTTTCTGCAGTGCCGCCCAAAATCCATACTATTAGTATGGATGCTTTCCGTCCGAATCATATGAATTGTGTGTTTCATTCCGGTGCGGTATCTGATACGATAGAGGCATCGGGAGGGATGGATATGCAGATCAGACTTGCGGAGAACATCCGCGCGCTGCGCAGGCAGCACAGATTCACGCAGGAGCAGCTGGCCGAAAGCCTGGGCGTGACGCCCGGCGCGGTCTATAAGTGGGAGGCGGGGCTTTCCCAGCCGGAGCTGGCGATCATCGTCGAGCTGGCCGACCTGTTTCAGGTATCCATGGACGTGCTCATTGGATATGAGCTTCGAAACAACGACAGAGAAAGCGTCATTGAACGATTAAAGCAGTATGTTCATGACAGAGATCATGTTCATGGCAGCGATCCCGTTGATGCGATATCCGATGTAGAAAAAGCGCTGCAGCGGTATCCGAACTGCTTTGAGATCGTCTATCGCAGCGCAAGGATCTACCGTGTAAAGGGGCTGTATCTGAAAAACCCCGCTTATTCCGAAAGAGCAATTTCTCTGTATCGCCATGCCTGCCTGCTGATCGGGCAGAATACTGACCCTGAGATCAGCGAGGTATCCATTCATTTGGAAATGGCGCAGGTGTATATTTCCCTTGGACAGACCGAAAAAGGTCTGGAGATCCTGAAGAAGAACAATCCCTGCCGGCTCAATCATCCGAAGATCGGGGAGGTGCTTGCATCTTCCTGTAATGACGCAAAAGGAGCGCTTCCGTATCTTTCGGCCGCACTGCTGGATCTGACCGTCACCCATATGCAGATCGTCATGGGCTATCTCAATCTATATTGCAAGCAGAGGGACTATGAAAACGCGCTGCTTTTACTGGATTGGGCATTGGCGTTTTATCCAGGGCTGAAGTGTCCGCAGAAGCGAAGCTATCTGGACAAGAGCGAAGCAGCCCTTTGGGCGGTCCGCGCGGATGTGCTCTGGCGTTTGGAGCAAAAGGAGGATGCTGCGGACAGTCTCAGAAAAGCGAAGGTCGCCGCGACTGCCTTTGACCGGGAGCCGAATTACGATGCACGGAATATCCGGTTTGTTTCCGCAGCAGAAGCCGCAACAGCCTATGATGACATGGGCAGTACCGCCATGGATGTCATTGATACGATTCTTGCGGACAGCGATGAACCAATGCTGCTCACACGATGGATGAGGATTCAGAATGAAGAATAAACGCAGAGAATATACGGCACAATTTTATAAAAAGAATCATATCGCATTTGCGGCCGCGCTCCTTTCGTCCCTGCTCACCTCCGCGCTGAACCTTTATATCGCGTGGGTTCTCCAGCAAATGATCGACGCTGTGTCCGGCGTCCCCGGCTCCTTTGCATTGTCTGCTCTGCTTTGGTTCGTTCTCAGCGTCATTGCAGCGATCATCTTACTGAAGACTGCGAGTTACTTTTCCAAGCCGTGCTTTATGGAAAAAGCGATGAAGCAATATAAGAATTACGCATTCTGTAAGCTGACAAGAAAAAGCATCTCGGCCTTTGGTGCTGAAAATACCGCGAATTACATATCTGCGTTCTCCAATGATGCGGCAACGATTGAAAACAGCTATCTGGATGCGCAATTCAATATTCTGTTCTCGCTTGTCATGCTGCTCGGCGCTCTCATCATGATGATCGCATACAGTCCGATGATGACCGTCGTTGCCTGCCTGTTCTTTGTTCTGCCCATAGGCGCTTCCTATATCACTGGCAATCGCATCGAAAAAGCAGAGCGAAAAATATCCGAGAAAAACAGTGAATTAACAGCTACTTTAAAGGACAGCTTAAGCGGGTTTGCGGTGATCAAAAGTTTCAGAGCAGAAACCGCAATTTTCAAAATTTTTTCAAAGAACAATGCTGAAGTGGAACAGGCAAAATGCGAGAAGCGAAAGCAGGTAACGGTCGTCAGCACGTTGGCCGGAGCAGCCGGAGTCACCGCACAGCTCGGGACATTTTTAGTCGGAGCGTGGCTTGCTCTGTCCGGCCGGGGGATCACACCGGGTGTATTGATCCTTTTTGTTGACTTGACTGCGTATGTAATAACCCCCATTCGCGAATTGCCGGAACAGCTTGCATCCCGAAAGGCGGCAGCTGCACTGATCGATAAGCTTGCTGATTCCCTGGAAGATCATGTCCGGGACGAAGGTTCTCTCGTTCCGAAGCAGTTGAATTGCGGGATCACATTGGAACATATGACCTTTGGTTATGAAGTAGGCTGTGACATTCTGCATGATATCAATACCACTTTTGATGCAGGAAAGAAATATGCTATTGTGGGCGCATCCGGCAGTGGGAAATCCACGCTTCTGAATCTGCTTATGGCAAGCCACGGGAATTACTCCGGGAAGATCTGTTACGATGGGCATGAAGTGAAAAAGATCAGCAGCGAATCGTTATATGACATTGTTTCTATGATCCAGCAGAATGTCTTTGTTTTTAACGCTTCGATCCGGAATAATATCACAATGTTCCGTGAGTTCCCAACGGCAGAGGTGGATCGGGCCATCGAGCTCTCCGGTTTGTCGACGCTGATCGCCGAGCGCGGGGAGGATTATCTGTGCGGCGAAAACGGCAGCGGGCTGTCGGGCGGGGAGAAGCAGCGCATCTCCATCGCGCGGAGTCTTCTGAAGCATGCCTCCGTCCTGCTGGCCGACGAGGCGACTGCCGCGCTCGACGCGCAGACGGCGCATCAGGTCACGGACGATATCCTGTCCCTGTCCGGCGTCACACGCATTGTCGTCACGCACACGCTGGAGCAGGCGGCGCTGCGCCGCTATGACGGCATTCTCGTCCTGAAGGACGGCCGCATCGCAGAGTCCGGCTCCTTCGACGAGCTGATGGAACAGAAGGGCTATTTCTACGCGCTGTATACGGTGTCGCAGTAAGCTTTACGCACGAAAAGGCTCCCCTTGCGCGCAAGGGGAGCCTTTTCGTGCGTTCAGACTGATCTTGGTCATCTCAAACCGTTTCGGAATAGCTGCCGAGGTAGCAGACGTGCTCGCAGACGGATTCCAGCTCGTCGAGGAGCTTCGGAAGCTCCGGCGAGTAGACGGAGGCTTCGAGATCGAAGTAGAACCGGAACGTGTCGTCCGAGCCTGGAATGGGGCGGCTTTCCAGCTTTGTCAGGTTGATGCCCCGGCCATAGATGCGGGCCAGCACCTGATAGAGGCTGCCGGGTTCGTTGGAGAGCGTGACGAGCAGGCTCGTCCGGTCGGCGCCGGGATAGACCTCGGGCTTGGCCGCGATGCAGATGAAGCGGGTGTAGTTTCCGTGCTCGTTCTGCACGCGCTCCTGCAGCGGCTGCAGGCCGTAAATTTCCGCGCAGGCTGGCGAGGCGATGGCGGCGAGATCGCGCCGTCCCGCTCCGGCGACCATGCGGGCCGCCGCCGCCGTGTTTTCGCAGCGGGTCACAGTCACGTTCGGCAGCTGCTTCAAAAATTCGGAGCACTGCTCCAGCGCCTGTCCGTGCGAGACGACCTCGCGAATTTCGGACAGCTTTACGCCCGGCAGGGCCAGCAGACTGTGATCTACGCGCAGGCGGACGCTGCGGACGATGGAGAAATTGTGCTTCTGCATGAGGTCATACACCGCGTTGACCGAGCCTGCCGTGCTGTTTTCCAGCGGCAGGACGCCGTACTGGCACAGGCCCTGCTCGATAGCGGAGAAGACCTTGTCAAATGTCGCGCAGAAGAATACACTCGGGTGCTGGAAGAGCTTATCGCAGGCCTGCTGCGAATACGCGCCCTCAACGCCCTGGCAGGCAACGGCTGCTGTGGGCGGGAAGAGCTGCGGCGTCTGCTCCAGCGCCGCTTTGAGAAGCGCCGGAAGCGCCGTTTTTTCATCCAGCAGATCGCGCTGGTAGCTGCGGCTGAGGGAGAACAGCAGCCGGTAGAGGCTCACGGCCTCCTCCTGCAGCTCCTCCGGCGCGGTCTTTACGATCTGCGCCAGCTTTTCGCGCTCCCGCCCGGCATCCAGAACCGGCAGGCCGTGCGATTTTTTATACGCCGCGATCCCCGCAGCCGTCTGCATCCGCTCGGCAAACAGCTGCAGAAGCTCCGCGTCAATCCGGTCGATCTGTGCTCTGTAATCAGAAAGCTCCATATCGATACCCATCCTTTCAGAAAATACAAAATACAAACAAAAAACGCGGCACAGCGTAATCTGTGCCGCGTTGCGAACCTGACTTCGTTTCTGCGCATCACAAATTACCCTTACTGCAAGCCAGTAAAGGTAAAGAGAAACGCGAACATGGCGGAAACGTACATCATAACGACCTCATTTCGAAGATGGCATCATGGTAGCAGAACGGGACTGGAATGTCAAGCCCTTGCGCGCAGCTTTTCCAGAAGCGCGATAAAATAGTCCGGCAGCTCGCAGCAGACGGTCACGAGCTGTCCTGTGCGCGGGTGCACGAAGCGGAGTTCCTTTGCGTGCAGGCATTGGCTGTCCTGCCCCAGCTCGGGCTTTTTATGGCCGTAGACCATATCGCCCAAAATCGGGTGGCCGCGATAGGCCATGTGGACGCGGATCTGGTGCGTCCGGCCCGTTTCCAGCTTACACTCGACGAGCGTATAGCCGGAAAAGCGCTCCAACACGCGCCAGTGCGTCACGGCGCTGCGGCTATTTTTCTCCGTGACGGCCATTTTCTTGCGGTCAGCCGGGTGGCGGCCGATGGGCGCATCGATGGTGCCGGAATCGTCTTTGATCTTGCCGCAGACGATGCACACATACGTCCGGGCCAGACTGTGATCCTTCAGCTGCGCGGCCAGCGCGGCGTGCGCAAGGTCGTTCTTGGCCGCGATAATGAGGCCGGATGTGTCCTTATCGATGCGGTGGACGATGCCGGGGCGCTTTTCCCCGCCGATGCCGGACAGGGAGTCGCCGCAGTGGGCCAGCAGCGCGTTGACGAGCGTGCCGTCCGCGTGGCCGGGGGCCGGGTGGACGACAAGCCCCTTGGGCTTATTGACGACGATCACGTCCGCGTCCTCATAGCAGACCTCCAGCGGGATGGGCTGCGCCGCAATGGGCGCTTCGCGCACCTCTGGAATTTCCAGCTCCAGCGCCGTCCCGGCGGGGAGCTTTTCGTTCTTTTTGACGGGCCTTCCGGCCTGCGTGACCGCACCCTGCTCGATCAGGCGCTGGGCCTGGCTGCGGGTCAGCTCCGGCACGAGGCGGCTGAGCGCGCTGTCGAGCCGTTCGCCGTCTCTGTCAATCGTCAGCGTCATGCGGTTTCTTCTGCTCCTTCGGCTTGTCGGCCAGCAGCTCCTTATCCTTCGTCAGAATATAGATCACAAGGACCAGCGCGCCGAACGTGATGAACAGATCCGCCACGTTGAACGTGGAGAACCACGGGATGCAGATCATGTCAATGACAAGGCCCGTGGAGATGCGGTCGATGAAATTGCCGATCGCGCCGCCGGTGATGGCCGCGATGCACCACAGCTCCGGCGTCTTTTTGAACCATTTTTTCACGAGCACGTAGATCACGACCGCGAGATACACCGCCGTCATGACCACGAACAGCCACCGCGCGCCGCGCAGAAGGCTCAGCGCCATGCCGTCGTTCGTGATGTAGTGCAGCTGGAGCCAGCCGGGGATGAGCGTGACGGTCTTCCCCACGAGATTGGCCGCAGCCAGATATTTTGTCAGCTGATCGACCGCGACGATCGCCGCCGTAAACAGCGCAAGCAGCAGATAAAGCAAAGCAGTTCCCCCTTCCGGTAAGTGGGAACATCATACCATATTTCTGTTAATATTGCAACGCCGCAAAACGGCACGCAGGCGCAGCGAAAAGCCCCGCCGCATAAAACCCGCTGTCCCTGCGGAGCAGGCGGCAGCGGGTTTTTCAGCGCTTCAGCGATTGACGACGTTCTGCGGCGTTCCGGCGAGGAAGGCGCGGATGTTTTCGGCCGTGGCGTCCATGATCCGCTGGCGGCTCTCCTTCGGGGCCCAGGAAATATGCGGCGTGATGATGCAGTTTTTCGCGGTCAGGAGCGGATTGTCCGGGCGGATCGGCTCTGTGTAGACTACATCCAGCCCGGCGGCAGCCAGCTTGCCGCTGTTCAGCGCGTCGGCGACGTCCTGCTCCACGATCAGCTGGCCACGGGCGTTGTTGATGAGGATCGCACCATCCTTCATTTTCGCGATGTTCTCTTTATTGATGAGTCCGGTGTTTTCCGGCGTCAGATTGCAGTGCAGCGACACCACGTCCGCCTGCGCAAGCAGCGTGTCCAGATCGACATACGCGCCGATGGCGCGCCCGGAATCGTTCGGGTACACGTCACAGGCCAGCACCTTCATGCCCATCGCCCGCGCGATGCGGCCCTCCGCCTGGCCGATGCGACCAAAGCCGATGATGCCGATAGTCTTGCCCTCCAGCTCGATGAGCGGATAGTCCCAATAGCACCAGTCGGGATTCGAGGCCCAATTGCCCGCATGGACAGACGCGCTGTGATGGCCGATATGGTGGCAGATCTCCAGCAGAAGGGCGATGGAATACTGGCTGACCGACGCTGTGCCGTAGGCCGGCACGTTCACGACCGGGATGCCCTTTTCCCGCGCGTAGTTGTAATCCACAACGTCATAGCCCGTCGCAAGCACCGCGATCAGCCGGATATTCGGGCACGCGTCGATCGTCGCGCGGGAGATCGGCGTTTTGTTCATGACCACGATCTCCGCGTCGCCAATGCGCTCCGCGATCAGCGGGGACTCGGTATACGACGTGCGGTCATAGACCGTCAGCTCGCCAAGCGCGGCCAGCTCTGCCCAGCTCAGATCGCCGGGATTTTCCGTATAACCGTCCAATACTACAAGTTTCATAGCAGCTCTCTCCTGTTTATAATTTGCGTTCCGCGCATACACGGAATTTCAGATATACCAGTCGCCATCCGGCTGTGGGAGCACCGCCTCGAGCGCCTGCGCGCCGTGTACGCGCGCGATCCACCGGAGGCCGTCCTCCGTCTGCCGCAATACGCCCGCATCCAAAAGTGCCTGCCGAAGCGGCGCGTCCGGAACTGCGGGAACATCCCGTCCCGCTTCCTCCGCAAGCCTGCGGCGGCAGTCCGGGAACGCTTTTTCCAACTCCGGTGACAGATAGAGGGTGTTTCCGGCAAAATAGGCCGGGTACGGGTGACGGCAGCGGCGGTACGGCGTCATGGCAAGCTCGCAGCGGCTGGCACTGACGCAGGATGCCTGTCCGGGCGCGGCTTCGGCAAAGGCGTCGATGGTGTAGGCAAAGTGAATGTCCCGGACGGCGTCAAACGCGGGAAAGGCCGCATTGGCGAGGCCGTCCGCGTCTGTCACGGTGGAAAGCCGGATCGGCGCCTGCTCCTGCGCAAGGGTATTGACCGCTCCGTCCTCCGTCCAGAACGGTACAACGCGGAACGTCATCTGCCGCCCGGCGACAGGACTTCCCTTGCAGGTCAGCCGCGCCGTATATGCGTTGCCGTAATGGCTCCCGTCCGCAGAAAGCACGCGTTCAAGAGACAGCTCACACCCCGCGGGAGGCGCACCGTCCAGCCGGAACAGATCGGCGGCGATCGCCATACGCGTCTGCCCGACCGCGCTGTCCGCGCCGCAGTGGCCGAAGGCCGCAGCGCGTCCGTCCGGCAGCAGGCGGATGCACGGCTGATAGAGTCCGTTTCCCGCGCCCTCGATCACCGTCCATGTCTGGCCGAGATCGCCGGAGCAGCTGAAGGGCTTGCCTCGCCGCGCACCGACGAGAACATCGCCCGGCAGGCACACGATGCTTTCCGGGACAAAGCCGCCCTGCGGATTTTTCGCAGGCTCTGGCGGAGCGCCCGCGCCGATGGGCAGCAGCGGCCCGTTGATGAAGCCCTGCGCCGAGCGGCGGACGAGCTGCCGCCCGACCGGCGTGCCCTGCACGTCGCCCGCCACGAACAGAAGCCGTCCGTCAGACAGCTCTGCCGCGTCGTACTCATGCGCGCCGATGCCCGGAAGGACATAGTGCGGCCCCGAAAAGCTCCGGCCGTCGGGACTATGGAGGAAAAAGGTCTGGATCTTATTGAGATACGTTTCGCCGGGAAGCATGGTGTTGCGCGTTGCACGTTCGCAGCCTGCGCCCCATGGCGTGCCGTAGAAGCTGGCAAGCACGAGAAGCGAACCGTCGCGCAGGCGGCGCAGCCGCCAGAGATAGACGGCGCAGCCCTCCAGCAGACGGGCCGTTTCCGTCCAGGTACTGCCGCCGTCCGTGCTTTCCCGGACGGCAATATAGTCGCACCAGCCGGTGCGCGCGGCGTTGACGCGGCCCACGTCCAGCCCGACCAGCCGCCCGTCGGCAAAGCCCGCGTTCAGAAACGAGCCTTCGGCCAGCGGGCACCTGCCCGTCTCGTACCAGTGTTCCCCGCCGTCGTCGGAGGCCATATAGACGCGCTCCGAGACGGTATCCGCACTGCCGCATTCCGCCGAGCAATAGGACACCGGCGCGCCGATGGCCTCGCCCATTTCCAGCCTCGGCGGCACAAAGGCCGCGTCATGCGCCCGGCGGATCTCCTTAAAGGACAGGCCAAGCCGCCCGTTCTGATAGTCGAAGCAGTCCGTCCACGCCGTAAAGCCCAAGGCGTCCGCAGGCTCGTAGATCATGCGGTGCTCGGCATCCGCCGCGTGCGGGGCCGAAGATATGTCCATCATACCGCCTCCTTCCGCGTCAGTCAAGCCGGACGACGCTTCCCGTTTCATAGGCCCGCAGCGCGCCGGTGAGCAACTGGTGGCTCAAAAGCGCCTCGTCCGGCCGGAAGCATCCGAACGCGCACGGTTCGCCGCAGAGTTCGGCGATAAACGCCGCGAACATCTGCAGCATGGCGTCGGAAAAGCCAAACTCGAAAATGCCGCCGGTGATGACTGGGAAGAGCGTCCTCTGCCCCAGTATCAGGCGGCTCCACGCCTGCTCCCGGCCCTGATTGCGCGTGTACCAGACGGCGTTTGCGTCCTCTGTGGAAAATTTCGCAGAGCCGTCCAGCCCGTAGATCTCGTATTCCACCGTATTGGTGCAGCCGGGGGCCATGCGCTTCATTTCCATCACCATCGGGAACCGGTCGCCCGCCGCATTGTGCGCGCCGCAGAGCAAAATCGCGTTGTCATATGTCTCGCAGGGCGCAAAGCCGTCGCCGCAGGGCCGCTGCGGGACGAGGTTGGCCAGCTGCGCGCTCACGGAATCGACCCGGAAGCCGAGCCGGAACGGCAGGTGCTGCGTGTGGATGCCGAGATCGCCCATGCAGCCATACGCGCCGTTGGTCTTCAGCTGCCGCTTCCAGTTGATGGGCTTGCTCAGGTCCATATCCGACGCGTGCTTGATGGTGAAGCGTGCCTCGATCACGCGGCCGAAGAAGCCCTCCTGATACCAGCGGAAGAGCTGCTGCGCGGCGGGGTAATACGGAAATTCGCTCGAGCAGCGGACAAAGACCTGCGGATGCTCCCGCATGGCGGTCAGAATGCTCTGGCAGGCGGGCAGATCGATCCCGAACGGCTTTTCGGCCAGCAGATGCTTGCCGGAACGGATGATATCGGTATAGATCTGCGCGTGCTGGTCGTGCGGCACGGCGCAGTAAACGGCTTCGACCTCCGGATTTTCCAGAAGCTCGTGATAATCATGGTAAAAATACCGCGTGTCTGGCACGCGCCGGAACCAGTCGAGGCTTTTGTCCGTCCGGCTGCACGCGGCGATGATCTGTGGGCGCGGCAGGTCGGTCTGCAGATGCAGCCAGCGCATGGAGGCGCTTGCAAACTCCCGGCCCATCAGCCCGCAGCCGATGACGCCGAATTTGATGGTCTTCTCCACGCTCAGCCCTCCATTTCGGACAGGCACTGCTCCATCCACGCGATCAGCTTCCCCACCATCGGCTCCGTGACCAGCAGCGGCAGCTTTGTCAGCGCGACGGGGCGGCAGTTGGCCTTGTAGGTCTGGGCGCTGATGTCGACGCAGAACTCGCGGTTCATCCGCGCGGCGAAGGCCGCCGCGTCCGGCACCTGATGGAAGCATAGGGCGCTCATATGCCCGTCGCCCTCCGCGCCGCTGCAAAGCGCGGGATGGCGCGCGGCAAGCTGGCGCAGCGCATCGTGATAGGTCTTGCCGACCGCTTCGATATGCGCGCCGTTATGGCTGACAAATTCCATCGTGACAAGATACGCAAGGCTTGCCAGCTCCTCCTGTCCGTTGGTGACGAGCGCGCCGAACTGGCTCAGGCAGTCGAACGCGCCGCTGACCAGCAGGCGGCTGGCCGGATACAGGCCGCCGGGGAAGCCCTTGCCGATGGAGACGAAGTCCGGCTGCAGACCGTATTTGCGGAACAGGAAGAGCGTATCGTACCATGCGCTGGACTGGATTTCGTCGCAGAGCACAGGCGTGTCCGTTTCGCGGCACAGGCGGTAGGCCCCGGTCAGATATGCCTGATCCAGACGCGTACCGCTGTAATTCATCATGATCAGCTCGTGGCAGAAGCCCGCCGTCTTATAGGGCGGCGTGTTCCAGCGCTCGATGGCGCTGCGGAAGCTTTCGGGATCGTTGATCGCGACAGACTCGACGCGCAGTGCGTTTTTGCATTTTTCCGCGAGCGACGGCCACAGGCCGCGCAGCATCTGCGCCAGAATCGTCGTGCCGTGGTATCCGGCGGTCACGCCGCCGTCGTTGTCCGCCATGACGAGGAACACCGGAATGCGATCGGCATACGCGGGCGCGGAGCCGTCCAGCGTGTCAAAGCGGCTGAGCATCATCTTGAGCGCCGCCTCCACTGCCAAAGAGCCCGTTTCCAGATTGAGCACGCGGTTCAGAACGCCGGGCTGCCGCGCCTGCAGAAGCGTCTGCGGCAGCGGCTCGTCCATGGGACGGCCGTTGGCTGCGGCGATCAGGCGGCGTTCGAGCAGGCGCGTGATATATCCGCGCGTATTATTATGCGTGGCATTGGGAATGCCAAGCGCGTGCGCCCTGTCCAGCAGCGCGTAGCCTGGGAAGCCGTGGCCGAGCGGAATGTGATAATGCTCGCTCTTTCCGGCAAAGTACAGCCGTCCGTCCTCGCCGAGGCGGAAGCAGCCGAGCGCGCTGAGCGGCGCGGGGGCATAGTGCTGTGCGGCGGCAAAGCTATCGGTCGGCGCGCCCGGCTCTGCCGAGACGGCCTGCGCGGGCGGGCAGAGCTGCCGCCCGACCTGCTCCATCAGAATCTCCTGACGCGCGGCAAACGGATCCGGATAAAATTCGACCGGCTCCTGCGCGAGCTTCACAAGCGCCTGCTCCGATTCTCCGGTCAGCGCCGCGCGTGCGCGGCAAACGGCAGAGGTATACTCCGCGCCCAGAAGCGACTCTAAACTGCGGCTGAAATTTTTGATCATATCGGTTCCCCCTTATGCTCTTACAGCTGTACAAATTCAACATTCCAAAGGCGGCAGAACAGGCGGATGCGGTCGAGCCGGTCGCCCAGGACGAGCGCCTCGTGGTGTGTGCCGCCCTGTTCGAGCCATGCCGTCACGCAGCTGCGCACGCCGCTGTCCGGCCGGAAGAACAGATACGGCATATCCACGTGCAGCAGATCCGCGTCCGGCAGGATCTCGCCCGGCGCGCAGACCAGCCGGAAGCGGTCCGCCGTCAGATGCGTCAGCGACAGGATGCACGCGCGGCCCGGCTCCGGCGTGAAGATCGGCGTGGGCGGATTGGAAAGCCCGCCCTCGGACAGGACTCTGTTTTTCAGATACGGGCGGCGGTCGGCGCGGCAGAGCCGCCAGTTGCCCTCGCCCTGATGGCACATCAGGATCGCTTCGCGTTTGAAGTCCATCATGTACATTTCCGTAAAGCCCGCCGCGCCGCAGAGCGTCTGCATGGCCGCCACCAGCACGGCGGCGGTGGAATCGCCCTCGGCGGCGTAGCCATAGCCGTCGGCCAGCAGGTTTGACGCCGCAAGCAGCGGCAGCTGCGTAAAACGGCCATCCTCGCCGCATTCGCCGTAGTGCAGCGTATAGCCGGACAGGCCGCCGGACTGCAGATAGGCCCTGAGGCCCAGATACATCCGCGCCGCCTCCGCATGCGTCGGCTCGTCCAGCGTAGGATCAAGCTCAAAAACGGCCCGGTCCGCTTCCATCTGCGCCTTTACCGCACCCGCTTCGACCTCGGCGCAGAAGCGGCGGACGGTCCCGATAGAGTCATAGACCAGTTCCGGCCCCAGGAAGCGGTAGATCGCCATATCGTCGGTAATGACGTCCCCCATGCCGGGCAGCTTGCCGATCACGCCGATGCGCATCCGCTTCATGGCGCGCACGGTCATGGCCGCGCAGCCAAAATCCGCGACGAACCGCACAAACGAGCCGTCGCAGCGGTTCCCGGCGTAATAGACGCAGTTGACGCCCATGCGCGTCATGACGTTCGCCTGATCCTGACTGCCATGGATGCCCTGATTGACCGTATAGTCCCACTCGATAAAGTCCGGCCGGACGGTCTGCTCCGGCTGGATGAGGGCAAGGGCCAGCGGCAGGTGGTTCTCCTCCAGCGCACGCACCAGATACGCCCCCTGCGAATAGGTCAGCAGCAGGATCAGAATTCCATCCAGCTTCTCATGATTATATTGCGCCACGAGCGACTCGATCTGTGCCCGGTTCATAGCTGCGTGCGGGAAAACGAACTCCGCCGCGTCCCGCAGGCCGTCCAGAACCTCGTTTACATACGCCGTCTGCGCCCGGTCGATGCCAGGAAACAGCGGCAGATAGTCCTCCAGCATCAGAGCCAGAACGCCAAGTCTCGGTTTTTTCTGTGTCATGTCTCTCATCCTTTCTGCAAATACAGCGCCTCATAGACGCGCCGGTAGGCCGCGTAGGCTTCTTCATACGCATCGGCGGTTTCCGCCTGCGGCTGATAGACGGTTTGCTCCTCCGCGTCATGCAGCGCCCAGCCAAGCGCGCCTGCGGCCAGCATGGCCGCACCGCGCGACGTGGCCTGCACCGTGGAGAGCGTGTGGAACGGGCGGCGGCAGGCATCCGCCTTGATCTGCATCCAAAGCGCGCTCCCCGCTCCCCCGCCGAGCGAGGTCACGGTCTGCGCCGTGCAGCCGAGCGCAGACAGCATATTCAGAAAATCGCGCAGCTGGAAGGCCGCTGCCTCCAGAATCGCACGGGCGCAGGCGGCTCTTGTGCTGGACAGCCGCAGCCCGTAAAAGCCGCCGGAGGCCTCCGGCAGATTGTCGGGATCGACGCACCCGGCCAGATACGGCAGGAATGTCACGCCCTGCGCGCCGGGCGGCACCTGCTCCGCCAGCCGGTCAAGCGCAGCATAGCCGCCGTCCAGATCGCGGCAGAATTCGTCGCGGAACCAGCGCAGGCTCATGCCGATGGTGTTGCTGATGGGAAGATACAAATACGCGCCCGGCATGGCATGGCGGTAGATGGTCACATGATGGTCTTCGGAAAATTGCGGATGGGCCGTAAACGCGGCGGCGACCATGGCCGTGCCCGTCGTCTCGCAGAGCGTGCCCGGGCGGGTGCAGCCTGCGGCCAGCGCCGCGGCGGTCTGATCCATCGCGCCGGTCACGACGCAGGCGGAGGCAGGCAATCCCAGCGCTTCCGCCACCTCCGGCAGAACCGGCCCCACAATGCTGCCGCACGCAAGCGCCTGCGGCAGGCGCGTCCGGTCAAGCTCTGCCAGCGCGAGCGCCTCGTCCCAGTAATCGTCGCTTTGCAGGTCAAAATACCCGGTGGAGGTCAGCAGCGATTTTTCCGTGACTGCCCGGCCCGTGAGCCAAAGCATCAGATAATCCTCCAGCAGGAGGAATTTGTCGGTCCGCGCCCAGCTCTCCGGCTCCTGCTGGCGAAGCCAGAGCAGCTTCGCCAGCGGCAGCGCGCCGCTCAGCTCCGGCAGGCCGGTGCGCTCGTAAAAGCGCTGCCGGTCAAGCACGGCGGCAAGCCGCGCCGCCTGCGCCTCCGCCCGGCTGTCCAGCCAGACGATCGCGGGCCGCAGGGCCTTTCCCTGCCTGTCCACGCAGAGCAGCGTTTCGCCCTGCGTCGTCAGCGCGACGGCACAGACCCTCGCCCGCGCTTCGGCGGGCAGCGACAGAATGCATTGTGCTGCCGCGTCCAGATACACCTGCGCCTCCACCTCGGCGCACACGCCGCGCGTTTGCAGAGCATATTCCCGGCTCGTCAGCGCCGTCTGCCGGAGTTGACGGTCAAACAGGCAGGCTTTTACGGACGTCGTGCCGACGTCCAGCGTCAGAATCAGTTCCATATATGCATTCCTCACAGCAGAATCTCGGTCAGACAGCCCGTTTCGGCAGAACGTTTGGCAGCCAGACAGCACGCCGCGCTGCGCAGACCACCCAGAAGATCCGACGACGGCGTTCCACCCGCCAGCAGGTTCATAAAATCCTGCGCCAGCCGCCGGTCGCCGCCGAAGTGATTGCCGCCGGTGGGCCGGATCTGGATCGTCGCGGTCTGGTCGAATGCATAGTCGTCATGGCGGATGACGCCGGTATAGAAATCAAACTCGGCGCTGCCCTTTGTTCCGATGATGCGGCAGCCGCGTCTGGCCGCCGTGCGCTTGACGGTAAAGTTCTGATTATAGCTGATGATCGCGCCGCTTTCGCACAGGAACATGGCCGAGGCGACGTCCTCGTTGCCGGTATCCACGGCGAAGCAGCAGCAATCGCCCTGCACGTCCTCGCCGCGCAGCTTGCCGACGACATAGCTGCTCTCCACGCAGGTGCGGTAGTCGGGACAGTCGGGGCAGTGCAGCCCGGCGGGCCTGTCTCCTTTATAATAGAGCTTCTCGGTGTGCGCGAAGACACGCTTCGGCGTCAGCCCGGCGGCGTGGCAGATATAGTCGATATCATGCGTCGTTTTCTGCAAAAACAGCCCGCCGGTCAGGCTCGGGTTGCGGTACCAGCTGTGATAGTACACGCTGCCGTAGGGCACATTGTTGACGGCCTGCACCATGGTGACGCGCCCGAGCGCGCCGCTTTCGACCAGCTGCCGCAGGCGGACGGTGATATCCGCCACGCGCAGCGGGAAGGACACGACGGCCCGGTCCAGCTTTCCCTCTGCGGCCTCACGCAGCGTCCGGTACTGCGCTTCGCTGATGCAGACGGGCTTTTCCAGAAACAGCGGGATATCCCGCTTCAGGACCTCGACCGCCAGCGGCGTATGCAGCGGGCAGCGCGTGCCGATGAATACGCCGTCCGGTTCGCAGCCCCCCAGCAGCGCGTCCGTGTTTTCAAAATACCGCGCTTCAGCGAACAGCGGATCTCCGGCATTTTCCTCTTTGATCTGCTCCCAGCGCGGGTCCGCGACTGCGGCGACGGAAATATCCGCCTCGATCTCCCGGAAGGCCTGCAGCATGGTTTTCGAACGTAGGCCGTAGCCGAGAAAGGCAAGCTTCTTTGTCATATGCTTCGCACTCCTGTCTGCACATATTGTTTTTTAAATATTACTAATAATATGCGAATTTTTTAGTCGTAAACGAATAATAATCCAATCAAATATTATGAAATGTGTCTATTGACTTGCATCGTTTCTGTTGCTATACTACTACAAAAAGAAGAAAATATCAATCCTTTTTTCTTCTTTGATCATTTCGGATTGGGGCGTTCCGCCCATTTCCTCATTTAATTATTACTAATTTTCGAAAGCGAGTGGTCCTATGCGTAATCCGCCTGACGTCCCCGGTGTCCGCAGTCAGCGCACCCGATTCCAGAAGCTGCTGGCCTATCTGAAGCGCTACTGGTTCTTATATCTGCTTGTCCTGCCGGGCTTTGTCTTTATGATCGTGTTCAATTACGGCCCCATGTACGGCATTCAGCTGGCCTTTAAGGACTATCACGCAAATCTCGGCATCTGGGGCTCGCCGTGGGTCGGTCTTGAGCATTTCCGCGAGATGATCGCCGACGCCAATTTCTGGCGCGCGGCAAAAAACACGCTGATCATCAACGGCTATAACATCGTATTCAAGACGACGTTCACGATTTTCCTCGCACTCATGCTCAATGAGCTGCGCCTGAAAAAGGTCAAAAGCTGCGTGCAGACGGCGGCCTATCTGCCGTATTTCCTGTCCTGGGTCATTTTTGCCGGTCTGGTGCAGGTGTTTCTGGAGTACCCGTCTTCCTCCGGCAGCAGCGGCGGCGTGATCAATCAGGTCATCACGTTTTTCGGCGGCGAGCCGATCAATTTCCTGACGCGGCCCGATCTGTTCCGCGCGATCGTCGTGATCTCCAACATTATCAAGAACGCGGGCTACGGCACGATCGTCTATCTCGCGTCCATGTCCACGATCAACCCGGCTCTGTACGAGGCGGCGAAGATGGACGGCTCCAACCGGCTGCAGATGATGCTGCACATCACCATCCCCGCGATCCTGCCGACCATCGTGATTTTGCTGATCCTGGATCTGTCCAGCCTGTTCAGCGCGAACTTTGACCAGATCTACAATCTGTACAACAACTATGTGCTCTCCACCGGCGATGTGCTCTCCACGTATATCTACCGCATCAGCCTCGGCGGCGGCACGTCCTTCGAGCTTTCCACGGCGATCAATCTGGTTCTGCAGGTTCTCGGCCTGATCGTCGTGCTGATCACCAACAAGTTCGTTTCCAAGCTCGATATCATGGGCATTTTCTAATGGGAGGGCCGCGCATGAAAAAGAAACCCACTTCCCTGCGCCGCAGTATGTTCATGCGGCTGGGCTTTAACTTCTACGACGTGGCCGTGACGATCTTCTGCGTCGCATTCGGCCTGCTGTGCTTTTACCCGCTCTGGTACTGCCTGGTCGCATCGGTCATGCCGTATGAGGAATACGTCAAGGGCGGTCTGATGCTCTGGTTCAAGGGCATCGATCTGCAATACTATATTCAGATCTTCAGCACCAAGGTCTACACAAACAGCCTGCTCGTCTCCGCCGTCAAGACGGTTCTGGCAACCGCGCTTTCCGTGCTGGTCACCTCCGCCATGGCCTACGCCGTCAGCAAGGTCCATATCCGCGGCATGAAGCTCATCAACGCGCTTGTGGTCTTCAACCTGTTCTTTGCCGGCGGCCTCATCCCGCAGTATATGCTCTACAAATCGCTCCACCTGACCGGGAACTTCTGGGTCATGGTCCTGCCCGGTACGCTGAATATCTCCTATTTCATCATCATGCGGAACTATTTCTCCTTCTCCGTCTCCCGCGAGCTGGAGGATGCCGCCATGATCGACGGCTGCAACGAGGTCGGCATTTTCTTCCGCATCGTCATGCCGCTCTCGCGCGGCATGATCGCGGCTGTGACGCTGTTTATCGCGGTCATCAACTGGAACGACTATTACAGCTACATGATGTTCATCGGCAACAAGACGAAGCTGCAGCCGTTCGCGTGGGTGCTGCACCGGATGCTGACGGACAAGAGCCTTATGAATCAGGTGCGCAACGGCGCGGCCAGCCTCGGCTTCACGCTGCCGCCTCCCATGGCGCTGCGCATGGCGACGATCATCTGCGCGACGCTCCCCATTATCATCATCTACCCGTTTATCCAGCCGTACTTCACGCAGGGCATGACGCTCGGCGCCGTGAAGGAATGATTTTGAAACTCTGCGCGGGAACCGCGCGGTTTTATAAAAACTAAGGAGGATCACAATGAAAAAGTACACCACCCTGCTCTGCCTGCTTCTGGCGCTGGTCATGGTCATGGCCTGCTTCACCGGCTGCGCCAAGCAGCCCGCGCAGTCGGACCCCGCCGACACCACGGAGCCTGCGCAGACAACTGACACCACCCCTGAGGATTCCACCCCGGCTGAACCCGCCGACACGCGCGAAACGGTCAACATCCGCTTTGCCCAGTTCGGCAACAACCTCGACGATCTCGACGGCTATGCCAACGACCCCATCAAGGCCGCCATCGAGCAGGCCGTCGGCGTGACGCTGGAATATGACACCGGCACGGACGGCTTCGACGACCGTATGCAGACCGAGCTCTTCACCGGCAGCGCCCCCGATCTGTTCCCGACCTGGGGCGAGAGCGACAAGATCGCCAGCTGGGTGCAGGACGGCCTCGTCACCAACCTCGGCGAGATCGTCAACGCCGATCCCGACCGCTATCCCACGCTCTACAAGATGATGAACAGCGAGGAATGGAAGGCGTACAACAAGCTCTACACCGGCGACGAGACCGCCTCCTACGCCATCTACTCCGTAGCCGCCTTCGCAGATCCCTCCTTCGGCGGCGTTCCTGTTTACAACCAGGCCATCCTTGACGAGGTCAACGAGGGCAAGGTCCCCGCAACGGTCGATGAGTTCCTGACCTACTGCGAGGCCGCAGGCTCCGCCGGTTATGTCGGCTGGTGGCCGCGCAACGACAAGCTCACCAATTGGAACGAGATCGACGCGACGCTGGCTCTGCCGCAGGGCACCAGCATCACCGTTCCCAGAGGCGCCGGCACCGGCACCATCCTCTCCGGCGAGGCCGGCACGGACAGCGAATACTGGACCGTGAGCGCCGTCTCCGAGCAGAGCAAGGCCGTCGTCAAGCAGCTGGCTGAGCTTTATAAGAACGGCGGTCTTGACGCCAACATCGGCGTCAAGGGCGACTTTGACGACGCGTATGCCGATTTCGGCAACGGCACGCTGGGTGCTGTGAACTTTGGCTTCGGCTATCCCGGCCAGTTCCGCGATTTCTTCAAGAGCGCATGGCTCGCCGTCCATCCGGACGCTTCCATCGACGATCTGGCCGTCGGTCAGGCTCTGACCTCCAACGGCAGCTACGGCAAGACCTACTCCACCGGCACGTGGATCAACTCCCACTACTTTATCCCCACCTCCTGCGCGTATCCCGACCGTGTTCTCGATCTGGTCGAGTTCCTTGCCTCCAACGCAGGCCAGGATCTGCTGCATAACTGCGTGAACGGCGAATTCAACACCAGCGTCGGCTCCGATTACTGGTCTGCGATCGACGGCGCATACGGCTACGGCGACGGCCGCTGCAAGTACGTCTGGTTCAGCTATATGTTCAGCGGTGTCGAGTACTATTGCGACTTTGAGAACCAGAGCTGGTGGGATGCCGTTTCCCATCCCGTTGACTTCTCCAACTCCTGGGCGACCGAAGAGGACGCCGCGCTCGTCAGCAAGGCCAAGGACACCATCTCCGGCTTTGTCAACGAGGTCGTGCAGCCCCTGCCCGCCTATTATAACATGGTCGCGCTGCCCGCAGAGGCGACCGATATCATCAACCAGCTCACGACCATCACCAATGAGTATCTGACCCAGTTCATCGGCGGTCAGCTGGACATCGACGCTTCCTGGGGCGACTATGCCGCCGCTTATGAAGCTGCCGGTGCAGCCGAGCTCGAAACGATGATCAACGACGCTGTCGCGACCGCCCGCACCACCTACGGCGGCTAACCACATTCCATTTCCGATGTGCAGGGGGGCATTCCCCCCTGCACACCCGCGCGCATCCTGCGCCCGCACACGGGCTTTGACCATCAGAAGGCCGGCACGACGGCTGCCTGATGCCTATCCAAATTTCTTATCCACTATTTTTCCGCACTCAGGAGGTAATGTTCCATGTCCAACAAAACTATGCTCGGTGATGCATCCGGCCGCGGCGCCGTTGACGGCTTCCGCGTGACCTGCCCCGCCATGCAGCATCCCTATACAGAAGCAGAGATCGACGCAGTCGTCAAGGTCATGCGTGAGGCCTGCGGCCAGACGCAGGGCAAATACATGGTCGAGTTTGAGCAGGCCTTCTGCGCCTTTACCGGCGCGAAGCACGCCTTTGCCGTCAATAACTGCACAAGCGCGCTGAAAATGGCCGCGATCTTCTGCCATATCCAGCCTGGCGACGAGGTCATCATCCCCGCCTATACCTTCTGCGCCTCCGCGATCCCCTTCGGCGATCTGGGTGCAAAGATCGTCTGGGCCGACATCAACCCGGATACCTGGACCATCGACCCGGACGATATCGCCCGCAAGATCACGCCCAAAACGAAGGCTGTGGTCTGCGTGCACCTGCTCGGTATGCCGTGCGACATGAAAAAGATCGTCCCCATCGCAAGAGCGCACGGTCTGAAGGTCGTGGAGGACTGCGCGCAGGCGCTCGACTGCCGCATTGACGGCCAGCACGTCGGCACGTTCGGCGATTTCGGCTGCTTCAGCTTCCACTCCGCAAAGACCATGACGACGCTCGGCGAGGGCGGTATGTTCGTCTGCACAGACGACGCGGACGCCGCTGCCGCGCCCGGCATCCGGCACAACGGCTGCTGCGCGTATCCGGCTGACCGTGAGCGCTACTGGTCCCCGGCCATGAGCTGCGTCGACAGCTTCCTGGACGACCGCTGGCCGCAGAACTTCTGCATCGGCGAAGCGCAGTGCGCGCTGGGCACGGAGGAGCTCAAGAGTGTCATCGCCAACAACAACACCCTGATCGAGCAGGACCGCAAGATCCGTGAAAAGCTTGCCGGTCTGCCTGAGATTTCCTTCTCCCGCTGCCCGGAAAACGGCCGCTATGTCGTGCACCAGTACATCATGCATTATGACGGCAGCGCCTGCGGCAAAACGCGCGATGATCTGCTCGATCTGATGACGAAAAAATACGGCATCCGCTGCATCGTGCAGTATTATCCCCTGTACCGCTATCCGCTGTTCCAGCGCAAGGGCTGCGGCGAGTTTGACTGCCCCGTGCTCGACAAGTGGTGGGACGGCTCGTTCTCCTTCCCGTGGTGGTGCGGCATGGACGACACTGTCATCGGCACGCTGTGCTCCAGCCTGATCTCCGCCGTTGAAGAGCTGCGCGGCTGAGCGCCGGGAGGAAGCGGATTTGGCTGATTTTACAGCGCTTCGCGGGATCGTCTGCCCCGTTGTTTCGCCCTGCACATCGAATGAGGGCGTCGATTACGACAGCCTGCAGGAAAATCTGGCGCGGCTGCTGCGCGCGCCCATCACCGGCTTTTATGTCTGCGGCGGCACCGGAGACGGCAGCCGTCTGACGTTCGCCGAGCGTTGCAGGACGGCGGAGCTGACCATCGCGCAGACAAGGGCCGCCGGACGCAGGACCATCGTCCATGTCGGCCAGACGCTTCAGCGGCACGCGCTGGAGCTGGCGGAGCACGCGATGACGCTGGGCGCGGACGCGGTCGCGTCCGTCCCGCCGCAGGGCGGCTGGAGCGAAACGGTTGCGTATTACACCGCGCTGGCCGCGCAGGCGCCGGTCTTCATCTATTACATTCCCGGTCTGACGCGCGTTTCGGCAGACTATGACCAGCTGCGGCAGCTGCTGGATCTGCCCGGCGTGGCCGGGATCAAGGTCAGCGACTGGAACATCTTCCTGATCCGCCGCATCAAGGCGGATTACCCGGAAAAGATCGTCTATACCGGCCTTGACGAAATGGTCGTTCCGGGCCTTCTCTACGGCGCGGACGGCTCCATCGGCACGTGGATCAATCTGCTGCCGGAGTTTTACTGCAAGCTCTGGACGCTTGCGCAGGCAGGCCGCTGTACGGAGCTGAACCGGCTGCAGACGGCCTATACGGAGTTTTTGCGCAAGGGCTGGCAGTTCGGCATTCTGAACGCATTTCAGGAGCTGATGCGCAGTCTCGGCTATGCGGAAAAATGCTTCCGCGCCCCCGCCGTCTGGCAGCCCGGCTCCATGCCGGAGCCGCTGCTGCAGGAGCTGCTGGCCGATCTGGACGGGCTGAACGCGCTTGCCGCGTCCATGTCCTGACGTCTCTACTTTCACAGGAGGAACCTGTTATGCAGTTTACAACTTTACCGGGAACCGGCATTTCCGTCTCCCGTCTGTGCCTCGGCACCATGACCTTCGGCAGCCCCGTCGCCGAGCCGGACGCGATCCGGCTGGTGCATGACGCGGCGGAGCTTGGCGTCAATTTCATCGACACGGCCAATATGTACGAGGGCTACAACCGCTTCGCAGGCTCTGCAGGCGGCGTGGCCGAGGAAATTGTCGGCAAGGCTGTCGCCGGACGGCGGACGGACTTCGTCGTCGCGACGAAGCTCGGCATGAAGGTCGGCGATACCCCCGTCGACGAAAACACCTCGCCCGAGGCCATCCGCGTCCAGCTGCGCCGCAGCCTGCGCCGGATAAACACAGATTATATCGACCTGTACTATCTGCACCGCTACGATCCCAACACTGCACCCGGCGAGATCGCCCGCGCCATCGGCGAGGAGCTGAAGGCCGGCACCATCCGGGCCTGGGGCGTGAGCAACTATTCTGCGGAGCAGCTTTCCGCGCTGCTTGCCGCAGCGCGCGAGGAAAATATCCCGCTGCCCAGTATGTGCCAGCCGCCGCTGAGCCTGCTCAACACCGGCGCGCTGGACGCGCTTCTGCCGTTGTGCGCGCAGGAGGGCATCGGCGTGATCCCCTATCAGGTGCTGCAGGGCGGCATTCTGACCGGAAAATATCACGCCGGACAGCAGCCGCCCGCAGGCAGCCGCGCAGCAGAAAAGCCCGACTGGATGAAGCCCATGACGGACGAGGTCTACGCGACGCTTGCGCGCGTGGAGGCCGAAGCGAAGGCCGCCGGGCAGAGCATGACGCAGTACGCCCTTGCCTGGGCGCTGCGGCAGCCCGCCGTCCGGTGTGTGCTGCTGGGCGTGAAGCGCCGGGCGCAGCTGGAAGAGGCTGCGGCGATCTTTTGACAGACAGGAGAAACAGATATGCAGCTGCACGGCTCTGAACTGAAAAAGGGCGTCGTCATTGAACGCGGCGCTTCCCCCTGGCAGATCTTCCAGCAAAACGAGCAGGGCTTCGCCGTTATCCGCCTTTCCGGCACGGCGCACCGCGTCCGGCAGAGCTTTGAGCTGCCGCTGGAATTCTCCGCCGTACCGGAGGGCTCGATCACCGTCAAGGCCCGCATCGCGCTGGAAAGCAGCGGCGAGAGCGTTTGCCCGTGGACCGTCTGCCGGACAGACGCGGACGGCCGCTGGTCGGTCACGTTCGACCGCGTCCCGGCGGGCGGACTGTACCGTGTGGAGACCTATATGGAATATCAGGGCTGGGACGGTCTGTCCTCAACGCGGGGCGATATGATCCACAACATCGGCGTCGGCGACGTGTTCATCGTCGCCGGGCAGAGCAACGCCGCCGGACGCGCAAAGAACCCGGTAGAGGACGCGCCGGAGCTTGGCGTGCATCTGCTGCGCGATTCCGGCGTCTGGGATCTGGCGACGCATCCGCTGGGCGAGACGACCGGCTCTGTCCATCAGGGACACTTTGAGAACCACAACCCCGGCCATACGCCGTGGCTGCACTTTGCGAAGCTCCTCAAGCGGGAGCTTGGCTACCCCATCGGCATCGTCATGAGCGCCTACGGCGGCGCGCCGCTGCGCTGGTGGAACCCGGAGGAAAACGGTTCGCTGTATTTCAATATGCTTGAGCAGCTTGCAGATCACGAGCTGCACCCGAAGGCCATGCTCTGGTACCAGGGCGAGGCCGAGGGCTACGAAAACGCAGCGGAGACCTATCTTGCCCGCTTTACGCAGTTTGTCGGTGCGCTGCGCCGCGATCTGAACCAGCCGGAGCTGCCCGTCATCACCGTGCAGCTCAACCGCTGCATGACCCCGTGCGACACGGCGCTCGACCGGCAGTGGGGCATGGTGCGGCAGGCGCAGGTCGCCGCTGCGCGCAGCATCCCCGGCGTGTACGTTCTGCCGTCGTCCGATGTCGCGCTTTATGATTTTATCCACAACAGCGCACAGGGCAACCTTGTCATCGGTGAGCGCTGCGCACGCTGCGCGCTGGCCGAGCTTTACGGAAAGCCGCTGATGTGGCAGGCCCCGGAGGTCTGCCGTGCGGAGCGCAAAGCGCCGGATGCCATTGTGCTGCACTTCAGCCGGATCTGCAACTGGCTCAATCCGTTTGACGTGGCCGCGGCGCTTCTGCCCTTTGAGGCAGAGGATGCGCAGGGACTTCTGCGCTGTGAGCGCTATGAAACCGGCAATGATACGCTGACGCTTTATTTTGCCCGGCCTCTGGAGCATCCCGCCGTGCTGCACGGCGTCTGGCGCGCCAACCCCGGCCCGTGCACGCCATGCGACTGTATGCGTATGCCGATGCTTTCGTTCTACAATCTGCCCATTGAGGAGTAACATGAATCAGTCCTATTGCTACAGCTTCCGCTTCTGCTGCGACCCCGGCTTCAATGACCGGCGCGAGATCGCGTCGCTGCAGCGCTTCGTCCGCGAGGCGCAGATCGATGACGTGGCCGTGTTCTGTAACGTAGAAGAGCTGAATACCGGCCACATGACCGAGGAGGAGCAGGAAACCATCTGGCTGCGCCTGCTCTGCGACGTGCAGGCCGCGCTTGCGCCGGAGGGCGTGCAGCTGTCGGTCAACCACTGGCACAGTCTGATGCACGCCGACCTCGGCAAGACGCTGCCGCAGAGCCAGCCGTTCCGCCGCATGGTCGACATGGACGGCCGGGAGGCCGATCTGTGCGTCTGCCCGATGTGCGAACGCTGGCAGACCTATTTTGCCGGGCTTTACGCGCGCTACGCGGCGCTTTCGCCGCACATTCTGTGGGTGGAGGACGATTTCCGCCTGCATAACCACGATCCGCTGCGCTGGGGCGGCTGCTTCTGCCCGGCGCATATGCGCGAATACGCCCGCCGGGCCGGAAAGCCGGAGCTGACGCGCGAGGAATTCGTGCGAGGCATCCTGCAGCCGGGCGCGGTGCACCCCTACCGGAAGATCTGGCTGGACGTGAACCGCGAGACCATGACGGCCCTTGCCGCACGCATCGGACAGGCTGTCCGGCAGGCAAGCCCGACGGCAAAGGTCGGCCTGATGAGCTCCGTCCCCTACATCCACGCAGCGGAGGGCCGCGACTGGTACGGCATTCTGCGCGGTCTTGCCGCCGGGCAGCCGCCCGTCAGCCGCATCCACCTGCCCGCGTATCAGGAAACCGCCCCCGGACAGTATCTGCTGCGGTTCAACATGGTCTCCATGCACAACCGCGCGCTGCTGCCGCCGGAGACGGAGGTTTATCCCGAGCTTGAAAACTATCCCTATTCCCTGTTCGCCAAATCCCGCGCGTTCACGCGCTTCCAGCTGCTGAGCAGTCTGCCGCTGAACCTGAAGGGCATGACGATCGACCTGTTCGATCTCAACGGCAGCGGCATCGTCTTTTCCGACGGCTATCAGCAGATGCTGCGCGCGGTCAAGCCGTTTTTAAACGCCGTCAACGCCATGGGTGTCTTCGCACTGCCGAAGCGCGGCGTGTGCGTGATGACGAGCGAGGACTCGGCCTATACCCTTCAAACCGCACACGGCGCGGACATGGAGGAGCTGTACCCGCACGAGGTCTATTTTGCGGGCCTTTTAAACGCGATGGGCATCGCGTATCAGTACTGCACCGACCCCGGCGTCTCCGGTCAGGTCGTGGCCGTGAGCGGTCAGTATTTCCGGAACCTGACCCCGGAGCAGATCGCGCACCTGTTTGCGCATAACACGCTGCTGCTTTCCGGCGACGCTGTGGATACGCTCTGCCAGATGGGCCTCGGCGAATTGGCCGGAGTGCGCAGCTGCCGCTGGATGAAGCAGAACAGCGGCGCATACACCTATGAGCAGGTCGTAAACGGCAAGGCGTATCTGGGCCTTCCGCAGGCACGGGCCTCCGCCGTGATTTCCAGCACCGATGTTTTACAGATCGACTATCTGGAGCAGCCGGAGCTTTACACCGAATTTTTCGATTCCTTCCGCCGTCCTGTCGCGCCGGGTCATGCTGTTTCGCGCGGACGCGTCCTGATCCATCCGTTCGGACGCTTTTCCAGCCCCGGCGACATGCCGCCCATGCAGCTGAACGCACTGCGGCGCGAGCTGCTGCAGGATATGCTTGCATCGCGCCTTGACGCGCCGATGGTCGCCGGGCAGGCGTATCTGCAGCCGTACTGCACCTGTGACGGCAGGGATCTGTATCTGTATCTGGTCAACGGCAGCATGGACGAGGCTTCGTCCGTAACGCTGGCGATGGGCGCGCTCCGCTTTTCCGGCGCATGGGCGCTCACAAGCCGAAACGAACGCCGCGCGCTCCCTTACACAGAGGGGCCGGACGGACGCTTCACCTTTGATCTGCGGCTCGCGCCGATGGACGCGGCGCTGCTGTGCCTGACATTGCAAGAGGAGGAACCCGCATGAATGCAGCTATTATCGAACGGAACTGGGTCGTGGAATGGTTTGACGAACGGCAGTGCTATCATATGCCGAGCCTGACCATGGCGCCGGACGGCACGCTGCTTGCCGTCTGGAACGGCGGCTTTCTGCAGTGGAACGGAGACCCCATGGGCCGTGACGCCAAGGACTGGGTCTCCCGACTCGAGCCGGGCGCAAAAAGCTGGAGCAATCCCGACGCCGTCGGCTGCGACATCCGCTATTGCTGCCACGACCCCATTTTTTTGAAAAACCGCAAGGGCGAGATCATCCTGCTGTTCGCAAAATTTCTGGACACCGAGGTCAACTTTACGACCTGGTGCAACGGCCGCGACGAGCTCTGGATGCGCAAGACGCAGGACAACGGCCGCACGTGGCTCCCGGCTGTCCCGGCGGGGATCCAGTCCGGCCACGCGTCCAACGACAGCGTTCTGCTGCCGGACGGCACGATCGTCTTCGCCTCCACCAGCACCGAGCTGCCGGAATATTATTTCGGCGCCGTGCAGATCTACCGCTCCCATGACGACGGCGAAAGCTGGGAAAAGGGCGCGCTGCTCACCGCGGACGACGGCAACCGCATCCGCGAGCCCGCGATCTGCCTGCGCCCGGACGGACGGCTGCTGCTGTTCACCCGTACCTGCCCCGGCACCGCCGGATGGGGCACGGCGGGCAACCGTTCGCTGCCGTCCTACCGCGCGGAAAGCCTCGACGGCGGCCTGACCTGGAGCCAGCCGAAGCCCTGCGGCATTCTGAACAACGAATCCAAGCTGGACGTCATCAGCTGGGACAAAGAAACCATCCTGATGGCCTATAACGACACGCCAGAGACCGACTGGCACGAGCGCAGCCCGCTGACGCTGGCATATTCCAAAGACGAGGGCCTGACCTGGCAGAACCTCATCACGCTTGCGCCCGCCCCTGGCAACAAGTGCCAGCCTGCCATGTGCCGCGACGCACAGGGCCGTCTCAACGTGATCTATATGCACCGGCACACCGCCATCGAGCATCTTGTTCTGGAAATTACGGACTGAAGCCCGAAAAAACTCCCCTCTGCAATGCAGAGGGGAGGCACAGGCTCAGTCTGATGTGCGCGCAGGGCCGGTCGATTTCCGGATCATGAGCTGCGGCGCGTACTCGATCTTATCCGCCATGACCGCGCTCTTGTCCGCGCCGTGTCCCTGATCGTTCTGCTTGACGATCTGATCGACCGCCGAACGGCAGCGCGCCCAGAGCCGGTGATCGATGCTGGTCAGCGGCGGCGTGATAATGGATGAGGTAAAGATATTGTCAAAGCCGCAGACGGAATAGTCCTCCGGCACGCGCAGCCCCTTTTCGCGCAGCACGGAGATCACGCCGATGGCGATCATATCGTTCGCCCCGACAAGCGCTGTCGCGCGGTGCTCCCGTGCCAGCAGCTCCCGTGCCAGCCGTGCGCCCGTCGCGTACTCAAACGGCACGCTGCCGCCCACGCCGTCCTCCTCCCGGCTGTCCGGCGCGACAAGCGCCTCGACCGAGGTTTCGACGCCGTCCTGTCTTCCTCGCTCATGAAAGCGCTGCCGGAGGCCCTCCAGCCGCTGCTTGCGTGCCAGCGTCGTCTGGTCCATCGGCGTGGAGATGAACGCCGCGTGCCGGTGTCCGAGGCTGTACAGATGGTCAGCCAGCATCGCGCCTGCGCGCTGGTTGCTCAGCTCGATGGAGCAGATCGGCAGCTCCTCGCGCTTCTCGCCGATCAGCACGAGCGGAATGCGCGCCGACAGCCGCACCGCCTCGTCCGGGAAGCTGGGCAGGAAAGTATAAACAATGCCGCTGATGCGGTTATCGGAAAACTGCTCCAGATAGTATTTTTCCAGCTCCCGCTTGCGGAACGTGTTGCAGACCAGCACGCGGAACTCCTGACTGCCCGCATAATCCTCCAGCGTCTGGATCAGCTCGGAATAATACTGGTTCGCCAGCGTGGGCGTCAGGACCAGAATGAGCCGCCGGTCATTGCCGTTTTTCTTTCTGGTGCGGTGCGCAGGCGGCTGATAGCCGAGCTGCCGGGCCGCCTCAAAGACGCGCGCTCTGGTCTGCTCGGAAAACGTTGCCCGGCTGCTTCCGCTCAGAACGAGCGAAACGCTGGTCTGCGATACGCCCGCAAGCTCCGCGACGTCTGTAGACGTCGGTTTTCTCTGTTTTTTCTCCGCCATTTTCGTTTCTCCCGCAGCTTTTGTTATTACTAATATTTTATCATTTCCCTGCAGACTTGTCAATTTCTTCTTTCCGTTTTTCATCGTTTTTCGAAGAAACGACCCGTTAACACGTTTATTGTGCGCGTAACCCGCGCTTGTTTTAATACTACTAATATTGGAGTAACCGACATGATGAGAATCAAAGACCTGTTTCCTGATGCTTCCGGCAGCGGACGCGTGCTCGTTCTGGGTGAGCTGCTGCTGGACTTTGTTCCCTGTGACTCCGATATGCGGCTGTCCCAGCCCGGCACGGTCCTGAAAACCGTCAGCGGCTCGTCCGGTATTTACGCCTGCGCCGCCGCGGGCTTCGGGCTGGACTGCAGCTTTATCGGGAAGGTCGGCTCCGACCCGTTCAGCCAGCTTGCCCTGTCGTCCATCGCCTCGCGGGGTGTCCGGACAGACGCCGTCGTCCGTTCCGATTCCGGTCAGCTGGGGCTTGCGTTTCTCGAATACCTCCCCTCCGGCCGGAATTATACCTATTACCGCGACGGCTCCGTCGGCAGCCAGCTGCGCCCCGAGGAGCTGACGGAGGCAGTCTTTGCCGACGCGTCGATCCTGCACCTGCCGGGAATGCTGCTTGAGCTGAACGACAGTATGCGTCAGAGCTGCTTCCGCGCAGTCGAGCTGGCAAAGCAGAACCATGTTCTGTTTTCCTTTGATCCCAATCTGCGCAAGGAGCTGCGCAATGATGCGCAGATGCGCCAGCGGATGATGCAGATGCTTTCCATGGCTGACGTGATCGAGCCGACGCTCGAAGAAGCGCGGATCATCACCGGCTGCACCGCGATCAGCGACGTGCTGCGCGCACTGCACGCAGCAGGCCCCCGCCTTGTCGTTCTGACGCGGGACAAGGACGGCGCGCTGTTCAGCTTCGACGGGCAGGTTCTGAGCGCAGAGGGCATCGACGTGCCCGTTGTCGACCCCACCGGCGCAGGTGATACATTCGCGGCTGCACTTGCCTGCTGCATCGAGGAAAATGTGCGGATGGAGGACGCCATCTCCTTCTGCAACTGCGCCGGGACGCTGGTATGTACCAAGCGCGGTGCCATCGGCATGGCGATCCCCACCCGTGAGCAGGTTCTGGACATGATGCGCTTGCATCCTGCACGCCTGCATATGGAATCTCTGCAAGCATTGTATGAAAAGGAGCACAAACATGAAATTGCATGAATGGAAAACCCGGATCCAAAGCGGTGAGCATCTGCTCGGCACAATGGTCACGACCTTCGCAAGCGCCGATCTGCCGAAAATTCTGAAGGCCTGCGGCTTTGATTTCTTCATCATCGACTGCGAACACGGCTCGTTCACCACGCGAGAGGTTGCAGACATGATCTGCGTTGCACGGGCGATCGAGCTGCCCGGCATGGTGCGTATCCCGGAGCTGCGGCGCGAGCACGTGCTCCATTGCATGGAGCTTGGCGCGGCGGGACTGCTGCTGCCGAACACAGAAACGGCGGAGCAGGCGCGTCAGCTCGTCGATTATGCCAAATACGCGCCCATGGGGCACCGTGGTGTTTCCCTCTCCCGGCCGCATACGGATTTTCTGAAGCAGGACAGCGCCGCCTATATGCAAAGCGCTAACCGCGATACCGTTCTGCTCTGCCAGATCGAATCCCAGCTCGGCGTATCCAACATTGACGCCGTCATGGCTGTCGACGGCATTGACGGCGCGATGATTGGCCCAAACGATATGTCACAGGATTTCGGCATTCTGGGCCAGTACGCCCATCCCGCCATGCAGGCTGCCTTCCGGCAGGTCATCGACGCCGCTGCGCGGCACGGCAAGGTTTCCGGCGCACATTTCGGTGCAGCAGCACCGCTGCAGCCGTGGCTGAGCCAAGGCATGACGCTCAATATGTGCAGCAGTGATCTTGGCCTTCTCATGTCCGGCGCGAAGGAGCTTTCCTGCCTGCGCTGATCCTGCTCAGTATCCCAAGTATTGAAAACCGGCAGGCCCATACTTCGGGCCTGCCGGTTCGTGCATCTGCGACAGTTGTGATCAAGCAAAAAGACTGGTATAGCCTCAGCTATACCAGTCTTTTCATGTCGGCATTCCCTATTTTCCCGGCCAGTCGCCCGGCAAGTATTTTCGGCGATCACGAGCTTAACTTCTGTGTTCGGTATGGGAACAGGTGGACCCTCGCGCCAATCAACACCGACTAAAAAAGAAACCTGATCGAGATCAGGTTTCTTTTGTGTTGGCACTACCTATTTTCCCGGTCAGTCACCCGACAAGTATCTTCGGCGCATGTGAGCTTAACTTCTGTGTTCGGTATGGGAACAGGTGGACCCTCACACCAATCAGCACCAACTATTGAGGACTACACCCTGAAAACCGAACACCATGGAAGTTCTGCAAATCGGAAAGCACTTTACAGAGCCTGCTAACTACCAATTGTAGGTCAAGCCCTCGGCTTATTAGTATCAGTCAGCTACACACCTTACGGCGCTTCCACCTCTGACCTATCAACGTCATAGTCTACGACGAGCCTTACTCCATAAAGGATGAGAGATCTTATCTTAGGGGGAGTTTCACGCTTAGATGCCTTCAGCGTTTATCTCGTCCGTACATAGCTACCCAGCTATGCCCTTGGCAGGACAACTGGTGCACCAGAGGTACGTCCATCCCGGTCCTCTCGTACTAAGGACAGCTCCCTTCAAATCTCTTACGCCCGCAACAGATAGGGACCGAACTGTCTCACGACGTTCTGAACCCAGCTCG